>Ga0208160_1000755_pt1 | contig 14540 bp, 19 predicted proteins | sample CB_VirMetaG_FD_184536 | JGI IMG/M metagenome (GOLD analysis project Ga0208160, IMG submission 184536) | Freshwater to marine saline gradient viral communities from Chesapeake Bay - CB_1504_1 Viral MetaG (SPAdes) (version 4) | ecosystem: Environmental > Aquatic > Marine > Coastal | place: USA... | reverse complement strand
GTAGAACGTGATGCTCTTAAAGAATCGGATCTCGTATTGGTTTTGTTTTTATTTTTTTCTTGTGCGCGTTGTGATCCGAGTTTGCCGCCGTGTTGTTTGTTGCACTTGAGGTGCGCGAGGCCTGAGCCGTCGAGGCTAGGTGCTATCTCCCCAGTGAGGGCTAGGGGTGGCTCATGGTCTGCGCTTGCCCCCATGGGGTTATTGCGTGGCAGGCTCATGTCTATGTCGTAGCCGCACCGTATGCATACAGGCTCGCACTTGTCGAGCACCATCTTCACCCATCGCTTGTATGCGACGGATGATCTACCCTGCCCCCTGGGGGTGGGGGTCACTGTGTGACCTTCGTGCTGATCTTGTATAGGGCTGCTTGTGGGTAGCCCTTGGCCTTGGCCTGGGCGACCCTGTGTAATCGTGCATCGAGGTTATCGCGGCAGTAAGGACATGGTGAAGTGGTTACGCCTGTGACGTTGTCTATCCATCCTTTGTAGCAGTAGTCGTGTGCGCATGTGCAGCCTGGTCGGGCGCAGTGCGCGTCGTATTGTGTGTCCATTGTGTTCCCCTTTGGTTTGTTGTTTGTTTGGGAGTCTAGTGCAAGCGCGGCCCTTTTAGGGGGCCGCTAGCCTCTGGTTAGTATTTAGTGATAGTTCACCCGTCTTTCCTCGATCCTTTCGGACCCGCAACTACTCCGCTGTTATTCGCCCCTTGCTGGGCACGGCACTAGACCCCTGCGACGGGGGTTAGACCCTGAGTGTTAGTCGGGCCCCTAGTGTTGTGGATCGTCGCTCCAGCAGGTCGGGCGCCTGCCGTGCTCCCCATAGTGTCTATTCTTGCAGCTGCTGGAGTGCCGCTAGTGCGGTCGTAGTATCTCGCCCTAGTGTGACATTGGCTTCCGAGCATATGGTGAGGACGTCGATCATATTACAGTCTCCCCACAATTCGTCGATAAATGCGGCAAGTCGCCCCGCCGAGTCGATACAGTCTTGTACTTTGTTCACTGAGGGTTTAGCCATTTGGCTGGCCTTTGTAATGGCTGATCATTTCCGAGGCTTGCTTTTTCGTGAGCCCGTTGTAATCGGTGACACTTGTGCCTAAATGGTCGTTGATCATGCCTAGGCCTGCATCGGCTGACTCTGCCCCTGCCTCTTTCAATAGCACTCTAAGCATGCCGAGTTGCCTATCGGTGGCCTTGCCCCCTGGGTCTGTCATTTGGTGTTGCTTTGAGGTGTAGTTAGTTGGGGTCGAGTAGAACGGGTCGTTCTCGGGCGTGGGTTCACTGCTGGTGGTTATGCGGGCCTTGGCTGCTTTGATTTCATCCACTGTGGCGATAGATTTATCTACACCTATCCCGAGCGCCCCAATAGCACGCCCGAAAGCGCTTGTTTCACCGTTCATTAGTTCCGAGCCCCTGGTGTAAGGTGTCGTGCCTGGGACTATTTCCCATGCTTGCCCTGTGCCTGGACGTTGATCATCGGGCGTGCGGTATGCGTAGGCTTTGACGATTAGGAACCTTTTGCCCTCGATCTCGGCCCATTCTGGCGGATCTGCTTGAAGTGAGCCCTCTGGATAGCGTTTGTAGAATAGGGCGATCCGTTCGGGGACCGTTACGTATCCGTCAAGGTTATAGCCGCTCATTTGTTGCCTCCGACGTATCCCCACACTAGGCCGATAACGAGCGAACCGATTGCGATTACCGCGACCATGCCGACATCAACGCTCATACGTCACGCCTCCAGATCTGCACTCGGCGCCCGTTGTTACCCTCACGCTTCGATGGTGTCGAACCGACTGCCGTGATGAAGCCAGCGCCAGCCCAAAAGTTAAACAGTGAGCCTATCTGATTAGCGTGTCCTGGTGGTTTACCGATAGCCGCTATGAGATCGTCCGCTATGAATGTCTGACCAATAGCGAGTGACTTGCGGTAAAACGTGGCTTGCATTTGCCATTTAGGGTCGATGTCTGCTTTAGGCTCGCGTTGCGCCGCGATCTCCAGCCCGTCCAAGTATTGGCAGAACGAGCAAAGATCCCCTGTACATCCGTGCCCAGGACGGTCCACTCTAATGCCGTCAATGTCGTTAAATAGTGCTTCCATTTTTCCTCCCGAGTTAGTGGAGGCGATCCCCTCATCTCATGTGTGAGAGGTTGTGCGGCTTCCCTCCGCTGGTATCGCTCCGAGACTTAATATATACATATCCCCTGACATTTAGTAGCAGTTTGGTGTGTTTGGGTGTGTCGGGGCCCAGTGGTGGCGCCCTGCACCGTTGCGCCAGACCGTCCAGAAGGCTTGATCTTGGTAGAACCTAGGCCATTTGCTTATGGGGATGTCCCTCAGTTTTTCCAGTTTGTACCGGTGGGGTTTAGCCGTGTCTCGGCGCAAGATCCAGACCAAACTATCCCGCCACTGAGAGTCCAGGAACTGGTAGGCGCCCGAGGCGCTAGAGCTGCGATTCTTGGCCCTGTAATTGTGGCGGGATTCCCGCTGCATAATGCATTTGCGTACTGGCTCCCATTTAGCGGAATACCATTTACCTTGATATGTCGATACCTGGTATCCGATATCGGGGGCTGTTACTGGCTGCACTGGGGTTAGACCGATGCTGGCTGCGATTGCGATCTCTACTAACATTATTGACACTCCCTGCACTCGATTATTAGTGGGTCGGGTAGGTCGAACCGTTTAGGGTAATCGGTTCGGGTGGTCTCGATATCCCCACATAGTGGGCACTCGAACTCCATGGCTCTAGCGGCGTCGTTTAGCGATTAACCGACGGTAGGCGAGTTTCTTGGATGGTGATTTAGTGAGGATCGGTAGTGGAAAGATTGAGCCGTCCATGTCGGCTAGCGGGGTGAAACTAATATGAATGTGTTGTGTGTGTCCGTAGCCTGATCCGCGCCATTTCCACCACGAACTGACATGCGTGCCCGAGGCGATGCGGTCCTCATACACCACATATTTAACCCGCTGGGAGCCTGGAGCGTTCGAGGCCGCGTATTTCACTAACTGATCAGCGAGCAGGCGGGCCGTCCTGCCGTTGCGCCATTTACCTGGCTTACCCATATTCTCATCGATGTCGAGGGCTCGCACTACGCCTTTGGCGTCTGGGTTGTGATCCGAGGCTCTAGCGCTGTGGGCCGAGTCACCGATCCAGCCGTCGGAACGTCGATCACGCTTATCAAAGCGTTTATCTACCTGGGCCCGTAATGTGACTCCGCCTTTGCATAACTTACTCATCGAGTTCGTCCCAATTAACTGAGCCGTAGCGTGGGTCCTCATTGTTTAGCGCGTTGATAATGACTGGGATTACTGCCGCACCGAGGGCCACGATTAGCGGGTGGACATCAGCGGTCATTAGCCACGAGAGGATTGCGCCGAGTGCGGCTCCTCCAGCGATCTTGACGATGGAGCCTTCCCAAGTGCTTGCAAGCCATACGCGAATTCTCATTAGTTCCCCTTGTTGTGTGTGTCGATGTGTTGGTCGAGGCGTCCTCGAACCTCTCGCATGTCTTTTTCGATACGGTTCATACTATCGCGCATAGTGGCCCCGCCGTTGGGTTTGAACTCTTTAGACATGTGAACTTGTGCCCGAATGAGCCAGAGCACGCCACCTAGGATCGCTGACCCGATTACGACTAACGGTATGAGGTCCTCAACACTAGCGATAGTCATTGACTGGAGGCCTTTGGGCTGCTGCGAGTTTCGCTCGGACAATTGCGCGGGCTCTCTCGGTGTTGTTCGCCTTTTGGGTCTCCTGTGGTTTAGCGGCTTTTTTCGTGGCTTTTTTAGCGACTGGAGCCGCCTCCATATTCTGAGGGGCATCGTCTGTGTCTGTTGTTTCGATCTCGACATCGTCACTCACTGGGGGTCTCCTCTGGTTGTGTTGGTGGAATAAACTCGTCGAGGGCGGGGTCGTATGTGTAGCCTTGGCCCGCGTAAGTGCCGCGAAAATTGTTGTTATATGAGGTGAGTTTGTACTCACCGTCAAGCCCGCAGGCGTGTAGGTATTCGTTGAGTGCCGCCTCCACCTCGGGGCTAAACTCACCACCATCAGGTAGTTTGTCGTTGTCCACAACGATTACTTCACGGACAATGCCGTTGTCTATTTTTGCTGCGTGTGCCACTTAAACCACCACCCTTATTATTACTACACCTGATCCGCCTGCGCCGCCTGCGCCGCCAGGCACGCCTGACTGACCACCTCCACCGCCACCGCCGCCCGTGTTGGCCGTACCTGCTGTGCCAGTTGCGTTATTATTTGTTCCAGCGCCACCACCGCCAGCGCCACCGGCTCCGGCTATCCCATTAGACCCACCGCCGCCGCCGCCAGCCCTTGTAGTCGCTACGTTGTCGAGGCTGCTGCTTGTTCCTGCACCGCCCGCACCGCCAGTAGAACCTGACCCGTTAGACCCAACGGCGCCCGCACCGCCGCCGCCACCGCCAGACGTTGAACCGCCCGTGCCGCCAGTGTTACCTTGTCCAGAAGTTCCTGCACCGCCGGCAGTATTAAGAGACCCGCCGCCGCCGCTACCGCCAGAGAAGCCAACTTTGGTTGCGCTTGAGCCGCCAAACTCTGAGCCAGCGCCACCACCGCCAACACCGTAATAACTAGCAACTTGGGATGCTATCCCATTAGATCCAGCCGGTCGGTAGGTTGCATTTTGTGCCGCACCTGCACCGCCCGCACCAATTACAACCGTTTGAACGCCTACAGCAAAATACGCGTTTGTTATTGCAAGATAACCGCCCGCGCCACCGCCGCCACCGAAAGAAGTGCCACCGCCCGCGCCACCGCCGACCACGAGCACGTCAGCAAATCCCGCCGTTGTGACCGTTAAAGTCCCAGATCCTGTATAGGTGACGTATTTGTAGTCTATGCCGCCGTCGGTATATGTGCCGGTAGCTGTGTCGCTAAAGTTCGCACTACCGGCCCCGCTAAAAATTGTCCAGGCTGACCCGTCCCAGACTTTGCCTATAGGCGAGCCCGTTGAGTCGATCCACACTTGACCCACGGATGGACTCGTCGGTGCTGTTGCCGAGAGTGTGGGTAGTTTGTCTTCAAGTTTGTCCGCGAGACCTTCGCCGAGGGCTGGATAGTTCGCCACAAGGTCCGAGGACTCTGGGTATGGAATACCGTATATCGGTGTCGTGCCTGCCATATCTACTCCCTTTAGGCCGCTAAGTCGCTGCCGCTAATTAACTCGTACCATTTCACCGCTGGATCTATGTCGGTCCATTCTAGCGCTGGATCGACCTCGGCCCAAGTAATTGTCTCGAACGAGTAGCGCGGGTCGCTGACTGACAGCGTAAGAATATGCTGCCCATTGCTGTAAGTCTCGCCCCAACCCTCCACAATTCCCACGAATTGCCCCAATGGTGCGGGCTGTGGCAAATCAAGAATAGCCACCGTCGAGCCTGAAAGTAACCCCAAGATAATCGCTTGATCCTCGGTCGTGAGTTGCTCCATGATGATGGAGATTTGGCCTAGTGACCAGAGCGGGTTAGCCTGGGCGGTGATAATTTTGCCTGCCCTCGTCGTGCCGTCGTCCTCATCTTTAATTTCAGTTTGGAGCCTGTAAGCCCTTCGACCGTAGGCGGCGATTGAGGCGGAGTCTGTCTGGTTTACTTCCCAGTCATTGCCGTGGCCCACTCCTGAGGCGGCATGGCCTAGCACTGTGACATCGTTTACGATTGTTTGCCGTGTGCGTGACCATGTTGGTGTGAATATGACTGCATCGGAGGGTAGCGTTATGGTGGACCGATCCACTGGGAAGGATGACCAGGCCTGCTCATAATCTGCCCAAGATAAAAGATTATTAGCCCAGATACCCGCGAACGTGGTTATGCCTCTGGCACCGTATGACTCGAACACTATGCGGCCGTCGGGGTCGTCGTAATATGTGGCGCCTGTCCATTCGGCTATGCCTGCTAGGTAACTGAGGGCATCGGTCGGTTCGGCGTGAGCACTAGTTAGGGCGTGGAAGGTTATGTCTGTTGTGGCGCCGTTAGCGTACGGGAGGCCCGTGGCGATGAGGATCTCCTCGACTCGTTGCCTTGCTGTTTGTTGATCCCATCCCTCGACACCGACCTGTACCATGCCAAGGGTCGATAAATAACCCATGGCAATGATCGTTGTGAGGGCTACTGGAGGCTCCGAGGATAAGTGAGTTATCGTAACGTCGGAGATCTCGCCAGTAAAACGCCGCTGCCCATAGGCGGAGATTATTAACTCGTCCGTGATTTCAGCCGCGACCCCAACAGGCCCCCTAATTGTTATTTGGGCGTTACTTGATTGCGGCGTGGAAGTTACGTCAGGGCGCCCGTGCTGGATACCGACGTTATATTCGACGGTCGTGAGATCGAGTGTGTCTCCGCCTAGGGTGATCTCTGTTATCTGGGACATGTCAGGCCACTAGCGGTTTAGTCAGTTGGCCTAGTCTCTGGTCGCCCCTAGTAATAATTTGTGAGATTGCCTGGGCCACTGCCTGGTCAGTAATAACGGCCTGCTGTGCTTGCGCGGTGGCTATTGCCTCGGCCCGCGCAGCTGTGGCTTGAGCCTCGACGCTGCGGATAGCCTCTGCTACGTCGTCGGCTAGTTGTGCTTTGAACTTGGCCCCAACGATTTTGCCCACTTGCTTACCCAATTTCGTGAGGCTTTTTTGATCCTTTTGGATGCCCTCGGCTAGCCCTTGCACCGTTGAAATAGCCATTTGTTCGCCAGCGAGTAGGCCCTCTGGAATTAAGCCTTTAGCCAGTTCATTAACTGCCGCATTAACTGAGACCCATTTTTCCGAAAGAGTCGGCACGAGCCCTTCATCGAGCATTTGCTGTCCGAGTGCTCCACCTACCTCTGGCCCTAGGCTTGCAATTTGATCTATTAGGCCTTGGTCGGCTTTTTGCGCCTTGATTGCTGTTAGAACGTTTCCAAACCATTCCGCCTGTGCTATTTGGGCGTTGAACCCTTCGAGCAGGCTGGCCCCTGTCTTTTCGCCCTGGTCATTAAATTGGGCTTCATAAGCCGTGCCGAGGTTAATCCCTGAAAGGATATTGCCAGCCATTTCTGTGGTGTAATCCTTGATAGCGTCGCGGGCCGCGTTGAGGTTATCGATTTCCGCGAGTAGTTGGTCTCCACGTTTAGCGAGGGCTGTCTCCCCGTCCTCATATGCTTGGATTAGTTTCTTTTCATCCTTGGTTAATTCCTTGGTTGCTGCGCTAGCCGCACCACGAGACCCTGTGAGTTTCTTGGTCGTAGTGTCTACGGTCGCGGTCCAGTTGTTGAGATTGTTAAGCCGTGCGGCTGCATCCTGATAGCCGAGGTTTTCCTCTCGGATTAACTTAAGTTTGACGCCGTTGCGCTGGAGATATTCATCTGTCCGCATCGAGGCCGTGTTGATCGCCGTAGAAAGTGCATTCCAGCCTGGGACCGCGTTATAGGCTGAATCAGCAGCATTATCTATAGAAGTTGCGGCTTCATCAGTTTGATCAGATAAGAATCCAAAAGCATCTCCTAAAGTTTCGGTAAGCATTCGCACTGGGTTAAGATTTTTAATTAGGATATCTAATCTGCCGCTAAAGACTCCAGTTCCACGAGCTGCATCATTAACCGAATTATTTATTTTGTTGGCTTCTACTAGGAATCCAGCAATAGATAGACCGGTGTCCGCAATAGCTTCTCCAGCAGAAGTTAATCCTTCTTCCAGCTCTGCCATGCTTTTCACTGCGTCTGTTGTGCCGTCAGTGCCTTTTTTCAGTGAATTAACGAGACCCTGACCAAACGCTTCACCCAAGTTATCAACGGCGGTCTGTAGGACCTGCATACGACCTGTAAGCGTGTCGGCTGAGGCTGCTGCTGCGCCTGCCGTAGTGTCCGCAAGTTTCTGGAGTATTAGGTTCATATCGCCGCTGCGTATCGTGGCGGCGTCTATACCTAGATTTAGTCTGGACAGGCCAGCGATCTGACCCGAGAACGCTTTAGACAGGGCCTCGGTTACTTGCTCTAGGCTTTTGCCTGAACTGGCTGAGACATCGAGGGCGAGGCCTAACGCTTTATTGGCGTCCTCAACATTGCCCGTAGCCACAACAAGCTTCTGGTAAGCGGGCCGCAACTCGGTATCTGCCACTCCGAGGCTTCGCTCAAGTTGGTAAATATAGGCCTCTATTTGTTCCGTGTTGTGCGCGAGGCCGAGGTTTTCCAAAGTGTTGGTAAGTTTGACTAAGGATTCCTCGTTAGCCATAGCCGCCTGTACACCATCGACGGCCATTTTGGTGGCTAGGCCAGCGATCGCGATACCTGCACCGATAGCGGCGGGGCCGAGTAGGTTTTTCATTCCAGCGGCGAACCCCTTTAGTCCGCCTTGGGCTTGAGCCATTCCAGCGTTAAACTTTTTCAGATCTGCGTTGAGGAATACCGTTAAGGTTTTGCCGACTGCCATTACATCATCTTCCATTTAGTGACGATTGCATCTACTGCGCCGTCCCATTCTTTTTTCGCCCCTGGTTGGTATTTCGATTTTGCTTTGGCGATCCATTTAGTGCGTTCGAATGGCGCGGGTGAGTTGCGGGCCTGCCCTGAGTCGGATGGGTAGCGGACGTCGATTGAACTTGCCCCACCCGAGAACGCTTTGCGCTTGTATCCGATCTGTACTTTGGGGACTCGGTCTGATCCTGAGCGGACACTGCTAGCGATTTTGTCGCCCCATGGTCCCGCGTATTCGATCGCTGCGGCTTTCCATGCTGGCACCATGTGTTCGTTAGCGATCTGCCTGGAGGCTTTGCGTAGTTCGGCGTTAGCCTCTTTGGGGATTTTTTTCATATCCCGCTGTATCTTTTCGAGGTTTTGGATTGAATAACTAAAGACGCTACTCACTGTCCAACACCTCCAAGATAGTGGCGATCTCTCGCGGTTTGTACTTTTTAACTTCCTCTATTGGTCTGCCTAGACGGATCGCCAGCCTAATAATTAGTCGGCTATATGATCCGTCTGGGTAGGGTCCACTGCGTCGCGCACAATATCCACTCGGACATTATTCTCACGAGCCCACGCCTTCACCTCTTTCAAGTTCAGCGCGTCCTTGCCCTCACAATAATAGTAAGCCATACACAAGCGCATTGCGTGCTCGTTAGCCCGCTTATCGCCGTTTAGATCGTCGTAATGCATGAAGTCCGCTGAGACTGTCTGCACCGTCATGGGCTCATGGTTCTTGCGTTCGATTTTCAATTCTGGATACATGGTGGCTCCCCCTTACCCTTAAGCGAACGTGACTGTGCCGGTGAATGAGACCGAGCAGGTTGCAACACCGTCAGCGGCAAACGAGGTGTTAGCCGATTCAATGTGCATTGCTGCTCCAGTCCATGCGCCTGTTGCTGAGTCGATACCGACTGCGACGCTGGCCCCTGCCGCAATAGCGGTTTGGATTGCGCCATACATGCCTGAGTTTTCGTCGTACAGGAACTCCAGCGACACGGTCGAGTTGAGATCTGTCTGATCGAAAGCAACATCGCTGAGGGTTTTAGTCCTGGTGATTGTTGGTGTCGTGTCGATTGTGCCCGAGGTGATCTGGTCCTCGTATTGTGTGGCGCCGAGATCAACTGTGAACGCGGCCCCAGCGACTGAGACTACTGCCATTTTCTTACTCCTTCATTGAGGCCGAGACGTTTATCTCGGTGGTTAGGATTGTGCCTTGCGCTCCTATGTCTTGGAGTTGTGGTGCGTTCACGCCTTGACATTGGAACGCTGAGGGGATTAGCCCGAGAATAGTGTCCACTGCGTTTTCTGTGTCGAGAGTCGCAGCGGCATTTTGCCTCGGTGATATAACTATTAAGATTTTCCAGCGGCACTCATAGTTCAGATTCGAGCCGATACGGTTCGGCCTGATCCATGGCGAGTCTGGGCTTACTACTATGGCGGGCGGTTTCGGTACTGCTGGCACTGTGTCATAGACCCTATAGCCAGCGCCCTGAAAAGCGGTTAGCAATAGTTCCCGTGACTCGGTGCTGAGAGCTGTCATCCGACTACGCCCTTCATGTCGAGATATGGCGCAAGCAATGCCATAACTCGGCGTGTCAGCCAGACCGAGAGGCGGGGCCCTGGAGTGAAGTCAAGAGCCACCGCCTCTCCACCTGAGGCTGTGCGGGCTTGAAAGATTTCCGAACCGATAGAGACGGCGGCCTCTTTCATCGGTGCGGGTTCAGCCGCGAATGATGCCGCTGTGACTAGGTAGCCGATTAGATCGCATGACGTAGCCGCTACTTGGTCGAGCATGTCCTCAAGCGAGGCATAATCAACGTCGAGAGCGTCGGCCAGTTCTTGGCCTGTCAATAGAGCCATGATCGGGTTACCTGGTCGCCTTATGCCTGGTCGTAGATTCCGACGATGCCAGCGGACACGAATGGTGTCGCTGCTGCGTAACCGTAGATTGCTACGTCGCGGCCCAAGTTGGCAGCAACTTCGTTAGTGACTAGGCGTGGGCCATCCTCTGCCCATCCGATTGCTGCGCGGTTTGTGACGATTGCGGACTCGGTGTCATCGGTGGCGAACTCGCGAGCGAGGACCACTGTCAGGCCAGCAACTGAGATATTGAGTGTGCGTGCGTTGAATGTGCCCGACACGTTGTTGGGGCTGTAAACGTCTGGCATGAATGTGGACCATCCGCCGATTTTCTTGAACACTGCTGAGGACACGAATACGACCTCGGCTGGCTGGCCTGTGGCTGACTCGACATCGACGGCGGCTGCAAATACTGCCTCGCGGAATAGTGCGCCTGTGGTATCAGCACTAAAGTCGTAATCGACTCCAGCGGTGTCGTTTGCCCAAAGTGCTGCCTGGAAGGCGTAGTCAGTTTCGGTGCCGAAAGCGCCCAACATAATGCGGTTATGGGCGTCGAGGTAGGAGGGGTCTGTGCGCTCGATGACCTGCATCGACAGGCGTGAGCCTGCTGCGTAGGTTGCGAGATTCGCTGTGCCCTTTTTAATGTCAATATCGACCGAGTTTACCTCGTCGAGTTCGGCTGCCTGTGCTGCGACGATTGCACTCAAGTCACCATCGAAATAAGGCCATGCGATTGACATGCCTGCGCCTGCTGCGCTGGAAGGTCCGCCAAGTGCAGTGATGCAAGGGCGACCACGATCTAGAACGCCTTTGATCTCGCGCATCCAAATTGGAGGCACGAGCCCTGGTGCGTCTGCGAGGGTCTGCTCATCGAGTGCGCGGTTTTCAACTTCACCGTAGAACACTGCTTTGGAGTATTCGCCGAATGAGCGGAACTTGCTCAACTCGTGCGTTGCCTCGGTAGCGAACGCCTTGGCTTCGATTGCTTGGACAGTTTCGCGCAAGTTGGCAACTGCCTCTCGTGCTTCTTGATCGACCGAGACCTGCTCGGTCGAGTCCATGGTCTCGGACATTGTTTCTCCTTTTTGATTTTCTCTAATACTGCTCACGCCTGCGGTGGCATAAGCAGGGTATGGGGTGAGGCTGACCTCTAGCAAAGTTGCTGCACTGTGTTGTACTGCATCCTTCGCACGGTTCCATGCTGACTTGACAGGGTTGAACCCGATTGACAGGCCTTTGACTGAGTTGGTGCGGGCCAACACTGCCGCGTCGCGGCCCAGTGAGGTGTCCACAATATCAAAATCAATATAGAGCCCGTCCTCGCGATTCTCTGCGCCCGTAATGATTCCAACGGGTTCACCGTGACGGTAGGCCAGCGGCTTGCCGATAACGGTTGCTGGATCGAATGTGCCAGGGGCGAACGACTCACGAACACCACCGAGGTCTGTCTCTGTGCCGTAGGGAACTGCGAGGCCGTGGCCTTTGCCTACGATATCGCCCTCTGCGCTTGCTTCGCGCTCCTCGAAAATGATTGGGCTATCTGTTGTCATTGTTTTCATTGTGGGACTCCCATCGTCATTGAATAGACACCTAAAGTTGGTAGGTCGAGCACTGCTCGCGCTTCATCCTCAGTAAGAACACCAAGGGGGACTAGTTTCGTTATGAGGTCGGCCAACTCTGTTGGGTTGCCGCGTAGGAACGCCGTCGTATCAAAGCGGACAGAATGTCCCCTCGGGGTTATGTCTGGCATAGATAGGCGCTGCTCGATAAGTTGCATGATCGGGCGCAAAGCGGTGTCGAGCAACTGGCGATATAGGTCCACTCGGTTTGAATAGGTCAGGCTTGACCCTGGAACACCTGCACCCACCCAAATAGGATCCAAATTTGCCAAACGTGCGATAGCGAGGCTCGCGACCGCCTTGCCCTCGACAAGCTGTACGTCGCGAGCACTAAAGCCCATCGCCTGCGCGTCTATTGTGTTGTTGAGATATGCGGTGCCACGGTTTGCGCGGGCTTCCTCCCATGCGTCGAGCAGTGCGTCCACCTGTGCGGCTGGTAGGTCTGCGCCTGAGTTCTTGAGCACAACTGTGGGAATAGGTGTTTCGGAATACATGACGCTCGCGGCTTCGAGAGCGCTGGCAATGCTGATTGCTGTTGCGCCGTTGCGTAGCCAGCCACCGTTACCGTCACCATAGAACTTGATCACATCACGAGTCGGGATCTTTGACCCAAGATAATAGAACGGGTCCGCCGGTGGATACTGGTTGTCATCTATGCCTGAGTTACCTGGGGGCGTGTCGATAACATCCTCGACGCGCATCACGCGGATCGTGCTGGGGTAACCGTCCCACGACCGTTCGGTAATGCGCCAATAGGCACGGTCATACATGAGTAAGTCGCTGATAGTGCGTTGCATGACTGCGGAATATGGGAGCACCGAGCACGGGCAGTTGAGGAAACTGCGGGCCGCTATCGGTTCGTCGTACAGATACTCGCGCAGACCAAAAGCGCTAATGGTGTGGCTGTAAGTTTTCAGGGCATTAACGAAAGCGGGGACTTGCATTGCGTTCGCCCTGGTAGAGGAATACTGCAACTGGTTAGTGAGTAACGCCGTTAGTCCTGCTGATTCTCGGACATTGGGCGAGGCACTAGCCGCGCTGTCAGCGGTAACGCTATGGGAAATAGCCTCAGTGCCTCGCACAATAGCCAGGGCTCGGGGGAACACCATGCGGATATCATAGTCCTTTTATCGGATTATTGGTATTAGGCGCGGCGTCTTGATCTGATCATGGCGACGGGCATCGGGGCTTTAGCCGCTTGCGAAACTGCGAACATGGCGGCCCGCGCTGCGTAAACTCCACTTCGACCCATGGGTGCGGTGAGGACCCAACCGCCTTGCCGCCTGCTGATATTCGAATTGGCAAAATGCTCCTGGAGGATTTGGGAGCCGTCGTGCCTGATCTTTTTACGGTCGAATAGGTCTTGCAATGTCTGTGTGGCGGCGACTGCCTCACGCTGGCCCACGAGACTGTCGAACCTTTCGCGCAAACGGTCCACATAGCCAGGGGTCACTTGGACATAGATCTGTGGATGCTCGGCTCTGATCTTGGCTAATTGTTCGTCCGCCTCTTTAATCGTCCTATGAGTGGTCACTCTTATCACCACTTCGTCGTTATCGTTTTGGCAGGCGATAGCCACGGCGTGCCCCATTCCGTCAAAGTCTGATTCGACTGCCACGCTCCACACTCGATCCGTCGGAAGTTGAACATCGGGGTCTAGCGTGCCGTTCCACCATGAGTCCTTGAGCCAATGATCTGCCCTGATCACCCATTGGTTGAGATATTCCCGCCTCCACGCTGATTCCTCGATATTGGTCCACTGGTGTTTCAGGAACGCTTCGCGCTTGTCTGACCATTCGGGTGAGCCCCATTTCCACGTTTCTACTAGGTCGGGGTCCGCCTCGGCGGGTGCTGACCATTCGAGTAATAGCACCGAGCCTGGGTCGTCTGACTCCAGGCGGTCGAGGGCCCGCTGCCGGTAGGCTTGCATCAGATCCGAGAGACTGTCACCAGCTGTAGACACTAGCCAGAGCTGCGGGTTCATTCGCTCCGCCATAGTGGGAGCTAGAGCATCATCGACCACTTCCCGCTTAACCTTCCACGCCTCATCGACAAACACCATTGACACCGAGTAGCCGACACCAGCCGAGTCATTAGCGGCATGAAGTAGCCAACGGTCGCCGCTAGGTAGTTCGATCCCCGCCTTTTCGTTACCCCACTTGACTGCGCTTTTGCCATAAATCTCGGTTGCCCATATTCCAGCGGGCCTCATAACTTCCATCGCCGTTGAGCGTCGGTTAGCCACATGAAGAATTGTCTGGGGCTCACCGAACAGATCAGGGTGATGCATCCGCCAGAGACAGACCGCACGCGATAGCCATGACTTGCCGCTTTGTCTCCCTACCGTGATTATGACTGTGGACCACACAAGTTGTTTGTCCTGGTCGTATTCGAGTGCTCGCTCAAGTGCGTACCGTTGCCAGCCCCTCAGATCCATGCCGTAAACGTCTCTCAGCCAAGTAGCGGCCTGCTCCCCAAAGGACCCCAACACGACCGCAGGACGGCTAGTTTCCAATCTGGGCATAACCCATCCATCTGGGTGCGTTCTTGGCTCAGCGTGCTTGTATTCGGGCCCACGGCTCCCCTCTGGGGGAAGGAAGCG
>Ga0208160_1000743_pt1 | contig 14671 bp, 29 predicted proteins | sample CB_VirMetaG_FD_184536 | JGI IMG/M metagenome (GOLD analysis project Ga0208160, IMG submission 184536) | Freshwater to marine saline gradient viral communities from Chesapeake Bay - CB_1504_1 Viral MetaG (SPAdes) (version 4) | ecosystem: Environmental > Aquatic > Marine > Coastal | place: USA... | reverse complement strand
TTTGAATACTCACCATCTTCTTTATATTGCATCCAGTATTGTATTGCTTCATTATGTATATGAGAAGAGTCTTTACCACTAACTCCCCATAAACCAAGTTTACATGATATATTAAAAATACCAAATCTATCTGTTGTCATATCAACACACTTATAGAAATCTGTACATTCAGTCATCAATCCTCCAAATATGCTTGTTTAACTTCCTCAAAATCCACACCACTATCTTCAATAATTTCTATTGCAATATCTAATTCTTCACTGGTTTGTAACAAAGCCACAGCTAATTGTATATGGCCATTATCCATATTATCATGTGTAACCCAAGGTTGTCCAAACCGTAGAATCTCCTTTGGGTATTCATCTTCATTATATACTACTGTGTATTTGCCATCATCTAAACTAAGTGTTGTTTCCATAAATCAATCCTCCGATAAATTATCTAAAATACTCTCTTTATCCAACAAATCCGTATCAAACCATCCCAACGTTTCAATAATACGTTCTCGGTGTTCCTCGAATATCTCGTATATCACAGCAGGGTCAGCCCCAGACATCTCTGTAATGTGATAAATCAAATCAAACACCTCTGAGTTAGCATTATGTCTATTCTGCTCTGTACGGAACACTGAGATGTTCTGTGGGGCATTCTCCCATAATTGATTAACCATATTTGTGTCTAATAATTCTTGATACTTTTCCACCGACAGGTGGAAGGGTGTTAATGGTTGTTTTGACATATCCTCTCCTAATTTAATCAATAACTAATAAGTCTTTCGGGAGGGCTGAAGTGTGTACACAACCATTGCGTAGTCTTACCCAGAATGGTTCAAGTCTATCAATACTCTCCACACAGTAATACCCCCCATTACCAAGCAACACCACTACACTATACTCCGTGATGTACCTGCCATTCTTATCTTCTATCATATAACCCTCCTCCTAATTTAATCTATTAACCTTATTCTCTATACCATCACCAACATAGCAGAACGTTCCATCCTTATCAAAGAAAAACTTCAATTCCTGCCTACCTAGAACGCTCCCTGTGACCACCACTTTCATAACCACCTCTCTGTGTTCATTATCAATTAATAATGTCTCAGTGGGGTACTCATGCTGCTCTATAACGGATATATTAGCAGATTGGTCTACACTACGCAATCTCTTATTTAATTTAATTAAGAATTGGTGTAATTGGTATGTTGTGTATTTAGACATACGCCTATCCTTTACGTGCTGACTTAATCAAAGCCAAAGCTTCGCTCAATTCTTTCGCTGAATATTCCACACCACAAATATCCACCATTTCATCTACTGGTTCTGGTGTAACTGGTTCAATTTCTGTAGCTTCCCAAGTTAATGTGCGGTGGTATTTGAAATTGATTTGGGTATTCTCATGGTTGTCAAAACCAGCTTCACTATCTCCCCATGTGACACCATGATGTCCTTCCGTATTAAATAAGAACTTTCTATTATTTAAAATACTCCCACTTGGAATTCCCTGTTCAAAACAAGCTTCTTGGAATGCTCGTGACAATTCCTCATCAATAGTGCCATCTGCCTTACGGCAATCTAATTTTGTGTTTAGTAGGGAGGATACCTTTGGCACCTCCTGTTCCTTTGGTGCCTTTAACATTTTCTGTAATTCCTCATATGGGATGAATAGTGAGGTTTGATTAACAAGACCTTGGTCTTTGTAGTCTGTACCATCATATACTTTGAGAATGTAATCCGTAATAATCCCTAGTTTTTCCCAAGGCTCATTCACGCTTGGTCTGTAATTTTCAACCTTACCCCCAACATCATCAGCCATCATCTCCATGATATCTCGTGTATCCTCTTGAACTTTACCATCTGGTAATTTAGTCCAACTTCCCACTTGAATTTTATACTGTGTCATTATGTATTCTCCCTTTTATACATTGGTTGGTGGTGTTTGTTTCTCAACATATACACCTAAATCTTTATCACCTAAGAGCTTACGCGCCATCTTTAGTTCATTGGCATACTCTTGTGCTGAAGCTTTTGTGGTGAATGATTGAAAGTGGGATTCTGTATAATAAGAGTCCCCTACATAGCAATATACACTTCTCCAACCAACAACCCAAGTTTCAATAGCACCTTTAAGTTCAGTTGGGGTTTTCTCTGCTTTCTTGATAAAGAAATTAAATAGTTTCATCTTTGTCCTCCTCTGGTAATATTAGTTTCAAGCTAAATCTATCCCGTAGTTCTATTAAGAACTCATATGCATCCCAAGTCTTCCTGAGTTCCACTACTGTATTCACTTCCTCATATAAGGATTGAACCTCCTCTTTACTTATCATTTATTTGTTCTCCTCTAAGTATTTAATAATAGCTTCACGTCTAAGTTTTGCATTTGATGGATACATAATATCTCTTTCTTTGAACCATGTCAAACACTTCTTGCTGTCTTTTAGTATTTCAATAGCTTTCTTTTGGATAGTGGCTTCTTCAAATGTGATACCTTGCTTCTGGGAGTAAGATTGAATTTTATGACATGGCTTGCAGGCCAACCTAAAGTCATCCCCCACTAACCCACCACAATGCCATAGGAAGCTCTCTGCTGTCTCTCTAGAGGTACAACCTTTAGATTCTATCTTATGGTCACACTCAAGCTTACTACCAGCCATCCATTCACCGCACATACTACACTGACCTACGTTCTTGGTAGATGGGTGATACTTCTTAGCTGCACGTTCTTCTTTGGTTACAGGACGTAAACTATTTTTCTTCCACTGCTGACGGAGGGGATAGTCACACCATAATTTCCTCAATGCGCCACGTAACCATGTCCAATATGTAGCCTCTGTTTTCCATATAGCTTTACCTTCTTTTGTTTCCCAAGGATTCTTATTCATATAAATCTTCCATCTCCTGTCGAGAAACTTTCATTTCATTATTGAATAAATAAGTCACCCAATACCCTTGTTGTGTGTCTAAGTTAATAATAGTATACCCTTCCCATTGTGTGGCACCTTCTGTCATATAACCGCTATAATTGTCCCCTTCCTCATTTGCTAAATCGTGTTTATCATTAAAACCATTCCAAGATATATCTCTACCGTCCTGATACCAACAACAGTCTATAACTTCCATCATAGAAGCGTAGTTCATATCTTCAAGTAATATTTTTAATTGTTGTACTTTATTCATTTATAATACCCCCATCTTAGTTAACATATCACTTACCACCACCTTATCACCTTCCCATCGAAGCATACGACAACAGTCTAAGTATAATTGCATTGCAAAGATATAGTCTACATCCTCCACTTCTTTACCATCCCATGTTGTGTATGAGAATGGTTCTTTTCCAAACCAATCAAGATATAGGTTGTGTACCACCTGTAAGCATTCTTTATCTGTGTTTAGGTTAACTAATAAATCATAGGCTTTCTTCTCACCGAACACTGGCTTCTTACCTTTAATAACTTCCACTAAATCTCTAGGGCAGTATACATCGGCTTTGTCTCCAGCGATCCACTGGAAGTATAACCACTTACGTCCATGACCTCTTACCTTCTTCTTATCATCAATTTCTAATAATCCAAGACCATCAACATACAATGGTTCAAACTGTTTCTTTCCTCTATCTGGACAACAAGACCAACCCATTGTGGCGAGTCGATCTTTATCTTGTGTATAGGCAATAATCTTTTGTTTACTAACAAAACCAGCATGACTGCGTATGGACAAAAAGTCATCGGCCTCTATGTCATTGACTACAATAGCTTTATGATACTGTACCAAGTAATTCTTAATATCATCTAGAAGAATAGGACGCATAGCATTATCTCGTGTACCCCCTTTATACTTCACTGGTAAGGGCAAACTATCTCGGAAATTATTAACACCACCAATATAGATTTCAATATTATCTGTATTGAATCTCTCACGAATAGCAAACAGCTTCTTCTTTACTGTGCTATAAGCATTCTGGGTTGGCTCTGCTACCTGTGTCTCTTCTACTGTGAATAAGTCATCTGGGTATTCCAAACCTTTAATCATTTTAAAGAACTCAGTTTTATTCTTGAACCCTTGTGACTTCTCATTCTGTGTGTTGGTAATTGTCACACCACGTTGCTCACACGCTGCTGCTGTGACATAAGATAGCTCATCACCATCCACAACCACAATAACGCTGTTATCACGCTCTGGTGGCTGTTCAAACAAATGCTCATCTGCAATAGAACCTGTTGGTTTGAAACTCATACAATATTTCCTCCATATAAACAAAAAGCCCCCACATCTCTGTAGGGGCTTTAGATGTGTTAATCTAATTTCTAATTAACTTGTAATTTATTACTTACTAAGAATATCAGCTTCCGCTAAACTAGTCTGCAACTTCTCAACTTGCTGCTCCACCTTATCACGATTATATGCTGCTTTAACAATACCATTGAAGTCTGCTGGAGCCATATCATAATCATCTTTACATGATTCAGTGATAGCTTTTAAATCCTCTTTAATACCTTCAATCTCATTTAGTAATGCAACTGATTCTTGTACTCGTTTGTTAACTACTGTGCGTGCTGATGGGTCTGTTGGTAACATTATTTAAGCTCCTCTAGTGTGATATAATCCCAACCCATTAAACCTGCTTCCAATAATGACGTTTCGTCACCATCTCCATCTTTAACTTCTTCCCATAAGTAAGCATAACGTTTAGTGAGTAATCCTTCCACATCAGCTCCATATGCTACAGAGAAGACTGCTTCATTGTTATTCCCACCAAAGTCACCATTGATATCATACTCACACCATACATTAATAAAATTCATTGCTTCCTCCTAATTAATCTAATTAAAAGGCTGCTATTAACAGCCTACTCTATTATAAAACTCTATATACATAAACTACTTGCTAGAACGGAATTGTACTATCGTCAAAGTCTGGCTCAGGTTCTTGCTTCTTAACCTCTGGTTTAGACTGCTTAGGAGGACTCATCAACTCAGCATCCACTGGAGCCTCTTTAGCCACCTCATCCATCTTAATCATAATACCAAGCTCTTCATCAAAGTATTCACTCTCACGGTTGTATGGGACATGCTCAAGTACCACAACAGTGTCTAACATAACCACCAACATGCCATCAGAGTTACGATATGCAAACATCTTAATGTTACATACAGAACCATTACCAACTTCCTGTGTAAAAGGTTTACCATCACTACCCAACACTTTCAATGGCGTATATTCTTTGGTGATAGCACCTTCGGCATTACGCTTAACTGTGTTACGTGTGAACTGGGCACCAAACATACCTTTATAAGCTGAGTTCATTTCATCTAATGGGTATTTAAAGTTGCCACGATTCTGACCTTTCTTAATCTTAGTGACACCAACCTCAGCAAGTTCTTTGTTAATACCAATTGCATCCAGCTTATCCATTGACTCTTGGTTGATGAATAAGTTTAACTGGTATGCTGTATCTTCTGAGTTATACTTCTTACCTGCTTTCAATACTTGTGCATAAGTCACTGGTACATTCTTGAAGTAGATATTACCAATCTCTAAACTACCACCTTTTGCTTCTGAAGTGATTGCATAAACTACGTCTGTGTTAAAACCTTTTGAATTGCTCATATATATTATTTCTCCTAATTTAAATTGAATTATTTGTCTTGTTACAACTTGTTGCTACCAAGGCCAGTATCTTATCAAACCCTGCTTTGATTGTCAACTGTTTATTTTCACTATCTCGTTTAATGATACGATTATTTGTTAATGTTAATATTTCATCCTCCAGTATTTTAGCTTTAATTTCAGCATTGAATTGTTCAATTGTGTTGTTCATATATCCCTCCCTAATTAATCCTTCATCAATTCCTCAATCTGTTCTTGAGCTTTATTGATTGTATCTTGTAAAGCTGCTAATTGCAACTCTTTTTGTGTTGGAACTTTAGCTGGTGTTCGTTCCCAGATTAATGTTAATCGTTTCTTGTCACAGAAGTTACTACCTTTCGTAGTATAGACCTTAACAATGTCATACATATTATCGAAGTGGTCACATCTTAGATCTTCATTGTACTCATATAAAGAACTCCAACCATATTCATTAGTAGGTTTAAACAAGAAATCCCCATCATCTCCATTAAACACCACATAAATTTCACCACCAACTGTCTCAACAATATGCTTACCAGCCACTAACATAGACTTGGTGAAGATATTGGTTGGACGTTTGATGCGTTTATCTGCGTTTGGCGTGCCATGAACCCACTGCCACTCATCTGAGTGGGTGTCATAGTAATAATAAGTACTTATGGATATATCTTTATACCAAGTAATACCTATCTTATTAAAGATGCCAATTTCCTCTACATCCGCAGGTATCTTATCCCAATCAATATCTTGTAATGTTAATTTATCCACCATCCAAATCTCCTCTGTTATTAATAATTTATGTAGCCATTATAGCATATAATGGCGGTGTGTCAAGTGGTTTATCTTGGTTTTCTATTAATATCTTCAAGTGTGAAATTAGATAGCTTTTCATACTCTCTTTCAGTAAGTATATGTCTGTATTCCTCCGCTAGCCTCTTTGCTTCTTTTATCTTAGTCACTGCATACACCTTACCAGCTTCTTCTGGTGTCTTATAAAACCCCAAATACTCACGCTTACCATTTACATGGCATCTTGCAACATAGCCTATAGTAGCGTTTTTCTTTGGTGTGATAACATTTACTCCGTCAGGAAGTCCAGAGGGTTTAGAGGAGAATCTATCAGCTAGGAAACCGTTAAGGTTACTAGGTAGTAGTGTACACACCTCTGGAGAATATGTCCAACCGTCTCCAAACAAGTCCTTATCTAAATCAAACCCAACCACAAACTTATCTTGTTTGTCTTCTGCCCACTTAGCAAAGTTTTGGAAGCAATGCCACTCATCACAAACTTTAACTCCAACATAAGCCTTACATGAAGATTTCATCTGCTCTCTCTCGTTGTAACACCTAGTAATCATCCTTTGCCAAGATGCATATACTCTTGGGTTGAAATTCCCTGATATCACACCTCTTGCTGGGAGGTAGTCGCCAATTCCAAAATAACCTACACCACTGAGTGATCTGAAATTAGGGTATGTAATAGACGCCCTTTTCACACCTGTTGCTGAATGGCCTGATGTGATTATGTCATCTTCCCACTTGACATCTATATTATGACAGTCGTGATAATGCACTACCTCACCAATGCAACCATCTCCATTGACAAACTTATATCCTACCAATATCCCACTTGTTGGATGTCCTACGCTACCCTTTCTTATGTTGGCTGCAAAAGCATTCTGCACAGTACCATCAGAGAATATCACATCAACATCTCTTGCGTTCCTATAAGCAATTACTTCTACCTCTCCATACCTTGTTGTTTGGAACCTATCTCCAACTTTTAATATTTGTTTTTCCATTTCTCCACTCCATTAATGTACATCTCTCCAAGAACCCTCAAAACTAGATTTACCCTCACCATCTAACGGTAGTGGTAACTTCATATACTCACCTGCTTTGATAATACAATCAATAGACATCGTGCGAATTTCTTCCTCAATACCATCCTGAGCAATCCAAGAATACTCATCGTGTATTAGTGATATACGATATACTATCTTACCTTTATAGAGGTAATAAGGTCTACCCAGCTCATCTAAATGTAAATCACCCAGTCTTGCGTCCATCATACATGCCGCTAAAGACATTGCAATAGCTCCACAACTCTGACCTGCCAAGTTAACTAGAATATTCTTACCACGAGCGCATAATAACCTCCCATCCCAAGCAGGGATATACTTACCTTTACCAACAGTATCAAAATAATTTTCAATATTCTTTTTAAGAAGACCAAGACCTGCGTTCATTTCCCAGTAGTTATCATAAGACTTTTGAGCATCTTTCTTAGACAATCCAAGACTACTAGCCAGTTTAGCTACACCACCACCGTATGCTAGTAAGTATGCTCCAGTTTTTGCCTTACCACGCCAAGGTTTAAAATCTGGGTTATCCTTTAGGGTTGGGTCATTCATATCAAACTTACTATGCAATTCTGGAAAGAAAGCAAAGGCGTTAAAGCTATGAGAGTCTCCGTGTAAAACTAGGTCAGCAAACTTACCATTATCATATTTTGTTGTATAAGATGCCACGGTTCTGTTCTCAAGAGCAGCAGCATCTGTACCGATATAATGGAACCCCTCTGGAGCATAGTACAAATCTCGCATCTCAGACCCTAATAATACTTTAGGGTCTGCTTTTGGGCAGTTTGTTAATGTCTTATGCTTCACTCGGAAAGTGGGTGTGTATCCGCTTATCTCTGCACTTATACGTCCATCAAAATCCATTCTCCAGTTGTTTGTCCACCCTGTAACAACACCTAGGCGGTTACGGTAAGATAAGTATTTGACAATCTTCTTAGGAATATCCCCATCAATTTTTTCTAAATTAGGACATATCTTACCTTGGTGTGCAATCTTTGGTGTTGTCTTAACAATCTTACCATTAACTCTTAAGGGTTTACCATCTTCTCCTTTCTTGAAGTTCCAGAAATCCTCGTGAGGTTTCCATCCACTATCTAGGAAATACTGTTTAAGTTCTGTATTATCTCCAATCTCTAGTGGCATCTTAATTGGTAATATACTGCCAGCAACTAAAGGTACTTCAAACTTATAAGCTTTTATAACGTAGCCGTTAGTCGTATCTTCACAACTCGCTGTGTGCTTCTCTAACCACTTAATCATAGTAGCACTTAAGCTTCCGTCTAATTTAAATGGCTTGGCAGGTATTTTATAGAAATTCTCCTCAGACTTTTTAAGTGGTCTATTTGGTAGTAATGGTTCTACTTCCTCTTTTAACACTAGCATAGCTGATTGGGCTGTTTCAATAAGTTTATTAGCTCTTTCCTTATGGAAAGGTGCACCTGTGTAGGCTTGTGCTGCATATAACCAGAAGTCTTTCTGAAGCTGCCTAAAACTATTGTGTAACCAATTAGACTCTCCGTACATATTAATACCTTTGTCCCATAAATCTAGGAATACTAAAATATTAGAGTCTACATCGTCATCACAGTATTCAGACATAAGCTCATCCCAGAACCGAAACTCGTGCCCTTTAGGGTCTGTGCTTTTCATAACACCTTTTTCTATAAGTTTACCACGGTAATCCATCTTCTCTACTGCTTTACCTTTAGAAAGGTTTCCTAGTGAGTGTGATTTAGTATCTGGTTGTAAGAACTGACTGAGGATATAAGTGTCTATAAACTGTACACGTTTGTCTCCGATCTTATCTATACCTTTCTTGCCTACGGTGGGTACAATATCAAATAATTTCCACATAAGCCATAAGTCGTAGCCTAGGATATTATGACCGATAACGAGAGCACCGTCTTCAAAACTATTTACCCACTCAGTAACTTTATGTTTAACTTGTACTAAATCCTCTCTAAAAGGATAAACAGACATAGAGCGAGTTCCGTCAACAGTTTTGAACTTACCATACCATGCCTTCTCTGCGAGAAGATATAAGTTGTCTGCCTCCCAGTCAAATACCCAAGCTTGTGACTTATCCATCTTATCTCCTATTTGTTTATCTGATTAATAATGCAGTGATATTACTCCTTTGTTTGTTAAACTGCAAATGTTTATTTAAAAACCGTCTGACACTACAGTTTTTAATAACCCTGTTGTTTGATCCATATTAAACTCGTCAGCAACCCCTAGATAACCAAAAGGTCTATTCTTAAGCACAGTAAGACGCACATTCCCTCGTGACTTATCTGGGAGTATCTGAGGTTCCAGTCCTAATACAATCCAAGATAGCTGCTCTAATGAGGAACTACCACGCATAGACTCCTTAGTCACACCAACCCAGAATGGTTCGTTTTCTTTACCTTTTGGCGGCTTGAAGTCAGAAGCATTGCTACGGTTAATGTGTGACACAGCAATAATACAAACATCATTAGCTGCACAAAATGTAGCAAGCTCTGTCATAACAGTATCTAACTCTTTACGTTCATCTGCTACCTTACTTCCACTAATAACAATTGATAAATGGTCAAGAATAATAAAGCGACATTTATGAATGAAAACAAATGTTCGAATCTTATTCATTAGCTCATCAATCGGGATTGAACCAAAGTGATCCAGCATATAAATGTTCTTTTCTTCCGTCGCCCAAGAATAAGCATCCTGTACCTGTTCTTTAGTTGCTACAGACGTGGGTTTATCCTTGAAGACATTATAATTAACTTCCAGTTTACGAGAGATGACCCGTTGCAGCGTTTCTTTGTTAGTCTCCTCTAACATCATGAAGCCAACAGGTTCACCGTTATTGATGAAACTATAGGCAAACTCAGCACAAACGAAGCTCTTACCTACGTTAGACGGTGCGCACAACACTACTAACTCTGAACCACGGAAGCCGTGAATCTTATCCATAAGTTTAGGGAAAGTATTAACATAGACACCCTCTCTACGTGCTTCTAGTAGTTCATCAAAGGTTACACTACGAGCCTCAACAATCTTCTCTCCAACAAACTTGACAGCATCAAAAGCACCAATAGCTACAAGCTCTCTTCCTTTACCTGCAAGAAGCATATCATTAGGGTCTTTATAATCTTCAGGTATATTTGTTGTGTAGATATTATCTTTCATCAAAGATGTTGCCACTGCTATAGTTGCATCTTGGCCTTTCATAACACCTTTACGTTTCTCTGCTGCGGTCGCTTTATCGTTATCAAATAATAGTGTCAGTTTATCAAAGCGATCAATAAACCCTTTGTTGTGCAAGCAATTATCAACAGCATTGGCTGTTCCCAGACCTATAGACACTACAAATGGTTCTAATCCTTGGTGTTGGGTGTTTGCCACGCTATCAATAGCGGCTTGTAGGTATGCAGCACAGTCATACTCACCTTCAGTCAATATTAAATTAGACTTGCGGCGCTTGTGTGCATCAGCATAGCTTTGACCAAAGAATTTACAATCTACTGTTAACTTACCAACTGCTGTGAAATGAAACTTCTCATCTTTTGCTTTAGTTAAATCTCGTTTCTTAAATGCTACAACCTTGTCCTGTTGGTTGTAGTAAGGGAAATAGTGTGCTGTTGGTGTGCGACCATCTTCTTGACTCACCGACATTCGGATACCAAGTTTAATTGCAATCTCTTTACGGATACCTCTTGAGCTTAAATCTGCAAACGGGTATTCTAACACCTGCTCAACTGTTTCTTTTGCTACATATTCACTCATTACTTCTCCTTTATTTGTTTGTTTATTAGCTTCCCAACTCATTAAAGATCCTCCAGTGTTAACGTCCTATAACCACTCGAACAACTGCTTCGCATTGTTCTTCGTTAAACATTCCGATATGACAATCGTCCTTATTTATATTAAGCTGCTCTGATAGCCAAGTATAGGCTTCTTTACGTGTCATCTCTCCACTTCTCCACAGTGGGTCAAAACAAGCGTGTGCTTTACTTTTAGCTGCTCTTAGTTGTTTGTTTGCAAGTATACCTAGTGGCTTTGTTGTACCTTTGTGGCAACCTACATAAGCACCGCAGCATTTACAGTAATAAAACTGTAGGCTATATAAATCCTTTCTGTGTGGGTATATATAATCACCTCCAACTAACTCGGAATATTCCTCACAACTCTCGCAGTATGGGTTTAACATATCCTCTCCTTCCTCCTCAATTATTCTCTACCCCTTCAAACCATCCAGCACCTTCTGATGATTACGAATAATCATTGCAGAACGCGCCTTAATATCCGTCACTCCCCAAAACTCATAACGCTCTACTATCTCAGGAAGTGACCATCTAAATGTATTACCAAAATCTGTCAACACAATATATAAGCAATCATAATCATACATATCTTTACGCACTAACATCTCTGGTGGCAATGGGATACAATCAAATATAACAGCACATCCTGTTGACTTAATACCCTCAACTGTTATAGGAGATAACATTGTCCCTATCTTAATACGCCCTAACATGTTCATACCTGCTCTCCTATGCTTGAATTTCAATAACCTTAATTGGATTATCATAATCATCTAAGTCATCTGGATGTATAGTGTCTGTCATATACTCATCTTCTTCTATGTGAGTTACACTTACCCAGTTAGCCCTCATAGCACATTGTCCATGGTCTGTGTATAGTCTAACATCTAAATCACCATCTGTCTCTACTAATTCCTGTAACTGTCTAATCAAATCACTTGCTTTCATATATTACTCCTGTTTGTTAAAGGCTTTGTCCACTATACTTTTATGATATAACCTTCTACCCTCATCTGTGTCAAACTCCTCTCGCAAACTCCCTCTCGAACCAACAACCATCCTACCGCCATACTTAGCCATGTTCTTACTTTTATTGTGGAGTGCTTTCACAAGGGTTGAGTATTCCTTACTATCCTTTTTTAATCTAGTTAAAAATAAATAGATCCCTATAATTAATATAACTACTATAAACCACATACCATCCTCCTAATTAAATAAATCCATCTGCTTGTCATTACTACGTCTATCCATCTCATGTTTAATACTTTTAATTCTATCTTCCGTCATCTTAACATCATTCCGCAATGAACGCAACACATCGCTGCTCTTGTCTAGTAATAGTTTCAAGTGTTGAAGTGTTAATAAATTTAGGTCTGAGTTATCTGGCATTGTGTTTCTCCTTATTACTTAAACATCATCATTAAAATCTTTTTCTAACTTAATCTTCTCAATCTCATCTTGTAATTGTTTCAGACGATATTCTTTACCAAGCTTAATACTTTTCTTACGCTCAACTATATACCCTTCCACAATACTTGTCAATCCTTCTTCATCTGTAGTAGACTTACCACACAACACAAGACTAGCCAGCATACTCCCATCTGAATATTTAGTGAACATAATAGTTTGTGATTGGTTTGTTACATCTACAACTGATGATAGTAGTTTATCAATTTGTTTGAAATACATTTTAATTCTCCTCCACACATTTCATAAAACGTTCAGCTAGGATATGGCATGTGTCATACTTAGCTACACTATTATCCCAGTCTCCTACTGGCTCTCCACAAGAAATCCAAGAATCATATACACCCTCTTCATATGCTTCTTCAATCTTCTGTTCCAACCATTCAACCTGTTCATTTGTTAAATTATTAAAATTCATTTTAGTTCTCCTCTCCAATTCAATGTCACCATATTACACCTTAACCCTCTATGTGTCAACCTTTAATTTAATTAACTAATTAACATCTTCAATCAAAGCAACATCCCATGTCATATACTCCACCACCTCCGCTCTAACACCACGATGCTTCAATTCTTCCATAGCACGTAATAGAACAAAGTCTCTGGTCATATTATGTTGTGCTGTGAATGTGAAGCTATATAATCGTGTCATCTGTGTATGGGAGCATTCTATGATTTCAACACTACCTTTGTAAATGTATTTGTCTGTCATGGTGTTCTCCTTGGTTAATGGATACCTTCGCTATATAACTCTTTATCATCCCCGCCATTACGATCAATGTCAAATGGTTGTCCTGATTCAATGACTAATTTCATAGCTTCTTCTCTGTTTAGGAAATTATACTTATTATCAATGAACCCTTGTACCACCTCACCTCGGTTCATCATCCTAATTTCTTCATCTTCTGGAATAGATCTAATCTGTGCAGTTATAATTTTATCATAAGGTCTAACACCTACAAATACAACATCACCATACTTACATGCCGCTGCTATAACTCTACGGTAGTTTACTTCTTTCATTCAATAATCTCCTTAGTAATTTACTTCACAGTGAACCTTAAAATCAGCAAGTGTGTCATCTTTCTCACGTAAGAACTTACATAACAACTTAGCATTTTGCAAGCTCATACGGCTAGTACACTGTTCATAGTTATCTGTTGTGTTATTAAACTTTACAACAAAGAAACTCATATTCTTTTCTTCTAACATTATTTATCCCCCTCTTTAATTAACTCTATTAACCCACCTACAAGCTCCTAGGAAGCTCCTGACGCTATCTTCTACATATAATGTAAGGCAATGTAGCCATATTATAATTTGATAGGCTTAAAGGGCTTCCTATTGATTACCCTTATATCTTGCGTAGTGCGTCTGGTTGTGTTTTAACTACTCTGAATCTCTGAGAGAGCATTCTACGAGTAATCTGTAACTCTGATTTACAATTATTAAAGGAATCTAAGGTGAAGTCATGTACGTGGATATGATTATATACCGTAGAACAACTATAAAACATTAAAACCACTCCATCTCTGAACATCTCTCCTTGAACCCATCCCTCATTGTTTGTTAATACTTCTAATGCTTCTGAAAAACTTAATGTGTATTCCATTCTTTATCTCCTATTGATTATCTACCCTCTACACCGTGTAAACTACAACTTACCTGTTACACAGTGTAGATATGTTTTTATCTTGTTCCATATTAACACACCATCTCCTTATGTCAACATATTTATCTCTATTCTTTCTCTCTATTGGTATGCTTAATTGTATAAGAGATTTAATAAGAGAATTAAGAAGAATTATTTTATTAATTTATCCTATTATATACACTAGTGTATGTCTCAGAATCATTTTCTCCTCTGTAGCCCTACTCCTGCCTAGGTTTCTATGTGAAATTACAG
>Ga0208160_1000742_pt1 | contig 14694 bp, 14 predicted proteins | sample CB_VirMetaG_FD_184536 | JGI IMG/M metagenome (GOLD analysis project Ga0208160, IMG submission 184536) | Freshwater to marine saline gradient viral communities from Chesapeake Bay - CB_1504_1 Viral MetaG (SPAdes) (version 4) | ecosystem: Environmental > Aquatic > Marine > Coastal | place: USA... | reverse complement strand
TGCCTGGAGCAATCATGGAAGGTGTATCACAACTTGGTGGAAGTATTGTGAAGGCACTAGGTACAAACAGTAAGCCACCAATGTCATACAGCGGACTAGGGCTTGAATCAAATCCACTAGCTGGTAGTACGCCGATTCAAGGGTGGAACTGGCAACAATAACTATTAGATAAATGGATCAAGTAAATTACAAAGGGCACGCCCGCAGCGTTGGTTTCGATCCTATTAAAGCTCCCTATGCTGCTCTGCAAAGAATGCAAGAGCACGACTCACGTGTCCTACGGGGTATGGAGGATAACAGGCGAGCTATTAGGGACGTTCGCAATGAATATGAAGCTGGACTTGACCGTAAGTTCAGCAAGGAACAACGCAACAGAGAACAGAATCACAACCTTCTACAGAAATACCGGGAGAACCGGCAGAACGCTGTAGATGCTAAAGCTAGGACCGTAATCTCCAATAGCATCCAAGAGCAGAAGTCCATTGTCGGTACAATGGAGAGCTTGTCTAAATTCAGCACTACTATCGCTGATGGTCTGATGGAGTTCCAGAAGACCAAGAACGAGAACGATATGAAGACTGGCTATATGGAGATGGCTAATGGTGCCTTTACACCTGAACGTCAGGCAGCAGTTGCTCAAGGTGAGACACTGCTTAAAGCTACTGGTGAAGCAAAGGACCGTGTTGCTGAAAGCTTCCAAGCAGTAGGAGCCCCTGCTGACGTGGTGATGAACCTAATGAGTGGTAATAAGTGGAGAGACTACGGTCGTCTCAAAGCTTATTGGGATATGAATGTCGGAGAGTTTCCTGGCTATGCCCAGACAATGCTCTCTGACATGGGTGCAATAACAGCTGCTGACAGGCAAGCTGCTATGCCACAGGTCTTTGAGTCCTTCATTAAGGAGAAAGGTCTGTTTGGTCTTAAGGCAGACTTCCTAGCAGAAGGCCTCGTTAAGATGCGCGGTCAATACAATGCACTTGTTAACCAAGCACGTACAGCTGACATTGTAACCAAGTCGGATGACATGCGTACAGAGACCATGGAGAACCTCTTCAGGTCTAAGTCTGGAGAGGCATTTACGGATGCTCTCCGTACCATTGCACGCACGTATGGTGAAGATGGAACTACTCCTATTGGATTAGGTAAGGCCCGTCAGATGCTGTATAAGGAGCTTGGTGATACCACTCGCTACTCCGAACAAGATGTAGAGCGTATCCTTAGTGGTGCAATGACCGACAACGGTCAGAGCATGAAGGATCGCTTTGGTCGTGAATACGATGATCTGATCACTACACGACGTAAGGATGCAGAAGCTGAGTTCAATCTGAATCAAGCTGAAGAACGTCAACAGCAAAAGACTGCAGAGAAAGCTCTCCTTAAGTGGGTTGATGAGAACTGGGATGGTTCAGCGAAGACGCTGACTGACCTTATTAAGGAAGCTGAACTCAAGGGTATTCCTACTGATCGACTAAAGGCTCACCTGGGTCGCAGTAACGAGGCTAAGAATGTTGATTTCTGGAAGGAACAGTTTGATGCTGCTTACGATCAGGGAACCCTTACCCTTGAAGATGTAGACCAACCTGGAGTGCCGTGGGAAGTCCGTAAGGAATACCGTGAACGTGCTCAGGAACAGGAGCGTCTGAGGGGAGAGTCTGGTGTTAAACAAGAGACGGTTAAAGCTGAGTTCAACGCTCTGCTGAAGTCAAAGCTTGTTGGTGAGAGTACTGATCGTGCTGCACATTATAGCCTTCTTAGTGCTAGTGATTATGCACTCCGTGTATTCAATAGCAAGTTTAAGCAGTACTCCAAGACGATGGAGCCTTCTAAAGCTGCTGAGCAAGCCCGTAATGATGTAGTCAATGCAATTGAGAAAGGTACTGGAGCCTTCAAGGTAATCGGTTCTGCTGATGCTAAAGGTAGTCAAGCCTACTATGGTGCCTTCACTCCTGGTGATCATGCAGGTGCAGCAAAACCTATCGACATTATTGATGTTGCACCTTTGAAAGCAAGGGTTACAGCAAACCCATCAATTATTTCAAGGCAAGTGCTGGTAAGTCCTGGACTTCTGAAAGATATTGATAACCGAATCAATAACGGAAAGCCGTTCTCAATTCCCGGAGCATTGGCTGAGGTAGCTAGGTCAATTGGCATGTCTCCTGGTGATGTACTTAATGCCCAACTTAAAGCTGCTGGGCTGACTGCTCAGGTAAGGCCTGGTTTTAGGGAGCAACTTAATCAGATCAATGATCCGAAGCTTCGTGCAATCCTTGATCAACCACTGACACAAGAACGTCTTAATAGCGTCATCATTGGTAGTGGCAATGCTCCAGCTACTGTCCGTACAGGCGCACAAGGCTACGCTGATGTTGTCGCCCTAGGCACTGCTGCTGGGTTCAAGTTCCCCCAAGCAATGGCTGCTATGTGGGCATTGGAGTCTGGGTATGGTAAAAACCACTCCAACCCTAACAACGTCTTCAACATCACAGATCATCGAACTGGTCAATTCAAGAGTTATGCCTCACCTCTGGAGTCGGCTAAAGACTTCATGTATCTGATGACTGACCCTAAATATGCACCTGCATTGCAGAGAGCTACGACGCCGCGTCAGTTCATTGAAGGGATCGCTATGACCTATTCAGGTCAAGAGCGCGACTATGCCTCTAAGGTACTGAACGTGATGCGTGATAACGGAATAAACCCTGATCAACCGGTCAACAATAACCCCAATCCTGCCCGTAATAACGCTTATATGCGACCCACCCTAGCCTATATCTCAGGCAATATTGGACCTACTTCTACTGGTGCTCACCTTGATGTGAAGCAACAGGATAACCCAAATACTCCTGACAATGAATTTGCAAGAGAGTTTGCTGTGAATGCTTTGGATAACTTTGTAGTTGTTGAAGACAGAGAGCTGGGTCGTGTACCCCTAAGTCGTACACCAATCACCAACACCTTTGCACAGCATCGTGCTCGTGGTTCTCATGGTATTGACTATGGTCTTTACAGTGGTACCAAGGTATTTGTTCAGAATGGTGCTCGTGTTATATCAAAAACACGCACTGAACATGGTGACAAGGTAGTTATCCAACTTCCCGATGGACGACGTTTCAGTTTCCTACATGGTAATTCCGTATGACACAAACCCCATTTGTTGACCTAGAAGAGGTCAGACGCCAGGAGGAAGAAGATAAAGCTATTGAGGAATCACTGGAAGCTGCAGCGCCACGCTACACCGCTGAAAACGCTGCTCAAACACAGTTCAAAGAAGCAACTCCTCAAGAGAACCAAGCAGCTGGTAATGTCCAGCCAATCAAAGGACCAGAGAATCAAGCCCTTTCACAGTTAGGGGTTGGTAAAGACCCCAACAAGAAATACAAGCAAGGATCTGGTTTTATCTATGGCAGTGGAGATCCCAACGCAACACTAGGCGAAGACGTTGGTAAGTACGCCACTCAAGTTATTGAAGGTCTCGGTGCTCCTGGCATGGGTCTTATTGACTTTGGCTTGGATGCTATCGGTCGTATCCCCGGTGCTGAACGCATCGATGATGGATGGGATCAGATGACAAAGTTCCAGAACCCATTCTTCCAGAAGCTGCGTGAGATGGCTTCTATTGTCCTGCCTAGCATTATGTCTGGTGGTGTTGCAGGAACTGTTAGTAATCTGGTAAAAGGTGGTGCTATTGCACGAGGAGCTACAGCTCTGGGTGTAGGTACTACTCTTGAGTCTGGCATTATTGCTCTTAGTGATCAAGGTACAGGTGACAACCTAGCTACGATGGCTAAAGAAGCTGCTCCGTGGCTACCTGTTCCTGAAGCACTAATTATTAGTGATGGTGATTCACCAGAAGTAAGGCGTTACAAGAACATCTATGAGAATGCAGCTCTTGGTATTGTTGGTTCACTGATTGGCTACACCTATCAAGCAGGTAAGCCTGTGATGGGTTGGTTCAAACCTAAAGACAAAGTAGCTCAGGAGTTTATGTCTTCTGAGGTTCTTGTAAATGCTGATGCTGCTACATCAGTTCGCTTGTCTGAACTGGCCACTGAGTCAGCAGAGCACACCAACATGGCGACCCAGGCTGCACAAGTACTGGATGAAGCAGCACAGATGGGTGCAGATCCTTTGACCATCCAACAGATGGCAGATGAGGTGATGGGCCACACAAAGGCTTCTAAGGCCCTTGATAATGAGGCTGCAGCTATCACTGAGGAATACGTCACTACGGGTGCTTCCAGGGTCACAGAGAACCCTGTAGAGAGCTATCTAGAGCGTGAGCAGATTAGCCGTGATCTCCAAGTAGATGAAATTGGTAAGGAGCGTCTATACGCTGATCCTGAAGGCGTTAATGGTGCAGATCCTTACATCACTCCAGCTCTGTTCCCTGAAGGTTCTACGACAACGATGAGTCGTACCCCTGGCACTATTGCAAGGAATATGGCTGATACTACTGCTATCAAGAATGGTGGTAGTGGTGGTTCTCCTGCTCCGATGCTATCTGAGCGGGCATATCAGTCTCTCTCACGTACTATTGACAATCCTGAAGGCTCTACGTTTGCACGTAACCTTGTGGTTGACCTGGCAGAAGAGACAAGAGCTGCAGGTAACTTTGATGCTATTGTCGATGGCTTCAGGTACACCCGACAGCAAATGACAGATGCTGCCTGGGAGATCTATAAGGACATCATCACTGCACGTAGTATTGATGACGTTAAGTCGCTCTTCCTAGATAACCGTGATGTAAAGAACATCCTTGATGGTCGCAAGATCAGGTATGTCAATGATGTACAGGCACAAGCTATTGCATATGCAATGCGTGACTTGACTGATAAATACATTGGTCGTGTAGTGACTGAGACATCTGCTCGTGCCATGGATACAGCAGGTAGAGAGATCTCAGATATTGCTGAGGCTCACAAGACCTTCCCTAATTCTGCTGACTTTAGTCGTACCACAGAAGCTATTGCTGATCGTATTTCTTTCCTGATGGAAGAGTACGCTCTCAACAAATATATTGCAGGTTGGGCACTGAAAAACCATGATCGGTGGGAGAAGGTAGTTAGTAAGTCTGGCAACCCTGAAGAAGCTGTCAAAGCTATCTCTAAACAGTTTGATCTGAAGCTGAATGAAGCCAAACTGAAGTCACAGAACTATCGCAACATGATTGTGACGGTTGCTAAGGAACGCCCTGATGCTGCACAGGTTCTGATTGATGCCTTTGCCATGACAAAGGGTGATGTGGACACTATCGACAAGCTGATGAAGTGGACAGCTAAGCAGGTCAGTCCTATGGGTCTTCTGAAAGGAGACAGTGATGGTCTGAATGCTTTTGCTCAAGGTGTCTTCGCTGTACGTTATGGCGGGATGCTGAGTGGCCTCTCATTACTTAGAACTGGTGTTGCCAACATGACTGTGTTAGGTCTTCGTACTACTAACTCGTTCCTTGGAACAGGTGTTGGTATGTTGATGGGACGCAACAGTGTTGATGATCTTCGTAAAGCAACTCATACTTTTGGTTCGATATGGTCGGTCAATAACAAGGCACTAAAGGATTCCTGGGAGACCTACAAGAAACTCTGGAATGCAGGTAAGTGGGGTAATGACTTTAAGATGGATCCTCGTGCATTGGCACGTGAAGATCTTGTCGATTATGTCACTCCTGATAAGTGGGATGCCCTTGCCAAGATGGAACCTATCTGGGAAAAGAATGGCAACTGGGGGCAACTTATTCAGTATCGCTCTGCACGGTTCCTGTATGACTTGGGTAACTGGCGGTGGCATAAGTATGGCACCAATGGATTGATTGCTGCTGACGCCTACATGTCCACTACGGTAGCTCATCAGATGGCTAAAGCACGTGCATGGGATGAGGTGTCTTCTATTGGCTACAAAGGTGCAGAATTTGAGCAGCAACTGCTGAAGGCTGAGAAGCTTGCATATGATGAGATGTTTGATTCAGCTGGCAACATCAAAGATGATGCTCTGAAGTATGTCTCTGGTGAGCTGTCAATGAACTTGGATGATGCAGCATCGTCGTGGCTCAGTAACGGAATCAATAAACTTCCCTTCCTGAAAGGCTTCTTTATGTTCCCCACAACTGGTGTGAACGCTGCCAAGTATGCTATGTCATATACACCTATTGCAATGATCCCTGGCATGAATCGCTATGCGAAGGTGCTATGGGCTGGTGATAACATGGACCTGATTAAGGAAGCACTACTTGATCATGGTATTGCTTATGATGCTGTACCTAATGGTATGGCTATCTATAAAGGTCTTGAGGCTGAATATCGTGGCCGTCTTGCCTTCTCAGGTCTACTAACTATGGGTCTGATGGGTCATGCACTCAGCGGGAAGATTCGTGGTAATGGTCCAGAGAACAAAGGTGAACGTAAGAAGCTGCGGGATAACTTCAATTGGCAACCTAAGACGATCAACATTGGTGGTAAGTGGGTTAGCTATGCAGGTATAGAGCCACTGGATACTCTTCTGAGTCTGATTGGTGATCTGGCGTATTACTCACGTGATATTGGATCCACAATGACTGAAGACTTCGGGAAGAAGATCATGTGGTCGCTCTCTGCAACGTTCATGAATAAGACATGGACTGCAGGTCTAGAACCAGTTGTGGCTATTGCTAACGGTGATGAAACAGCTGTTGCACGCTTCCTTGCTAACGAAGCACGATCCGTGATTCCATGGAGTAGTGCATTGGGTGTAGCAAGCAATGCGATCACCAGTTCTCAGAAAGATATCTACAACGATCTAATTGGCTATGTCAAGAACCGTCTTCCTGGTTTCTCTAGTACATTGCCTGAACAGATTGATATTTATACAGGTAAGCCGCTGAACGACATTGATAATCCTGTTCTTCGGGCACTCAATGCTGTTAATCCTGTCAAGATCAGCGAAGGTACAGAACCTTGGAGGCAGTGGCTAATTGATACTGGTTGGGATGGTATCCAGATGATTCGTAAGGATAGCAGTGGCCACCATGAGTACACTCCTGCAGAACGTGAAGTACTCTACCGCTACATCGGTGAGCAACAGATCTGGAAGCAGTACGACAAACTAAGCAGAAATAAGAAGTACAATGACCAACTTGACCGCATTCGTGCAATGCGTGCAAAAGGTCGCCCTTCTGATGAAATTGAAGCCACTAAGGCTGAGGTGTATACAGAACTGAATCGAATCCTTACTGATGCACAGAAGGCTGCAGAGCTGAGGCTTCAGAACGAGAATGAACCGATGTGGCGTGGTATACAAGAATCCATCCTTAATCAGAACTACCTCAAGCAGGGTCGTATTGATGATGCAGCACGAGCTGCTGATCGTCGTAAGGCTCAGATTGAAAAGCTCACTCAAATGTATAGGTAAGCTAAATGGCTGTCACTCAGAATACATACACAGGTAATGGATCCACCACCAATTACTCTTTCACATTCCCATATCTTGAGACTACCGACATTAAGGTCACACTTAACGGTAGCACTACAACTGCATATACTCTAGCTAACGCTACGACGATTCAATTCACATCAGCTCCGGCAAACGGTGTTGCTATCCGAATCTATCGTCAAACAGATGATGCTGATCTGGCGGCTGAATTCTATCCGGGTTCTGCTATTCGTTCACAGGATCTGAATGACAACTTCACTCAGAACTTGTATGTAACACAGGAGTCGAATCGAGAAGCTGAGATTGCTAACACTACGGCTAATTCAGCTACTGCAACGTCTAACACGGCTCTTAGTGCATCTCAATCGGCACTTACCACCGCACAAACTGCTGAGACCAACTCGAACACTGCTGTCAGCACAGCTAACACAGCTAGCTCCAATGCTAGTGCTGCTGTGGCTACAGCTAACACAGCAAGCTCTAATGCCACCACCGCTGTTAATACGGCCAACAGTGCTGCCTCTGATGCTGCTACGGCACTTAGTACTGCTAACGCCACTGCTGCCGCTCAGGCTGCCTTGGAAGCTAACGTCTACGACGCTACAGAGCTTGATGGCGGTCAACTAGATAATCGCTACTATACCGAGACTGAACTAGATGCAGGTCAGCTCGACAACCGTTATTATACAGAGACTGAATCTGATACTAAGTATTGGAACAAGACCACCGAAACAATCGCATCGAATGAATCGTGGGTGTCTAATGACGCAACGGTTCCTACCACTGCAGCAATCAATAACCGACTGATTGATCTAATCAATGATGTTGGTGCTTATGTTGTAGTGAATTCTGAAGTTACTTTTCCAGATGCAGGTATTGTTGATGCTGCTGGTACACCTGATGCTGGTGTACTGGTAGCTATCACAGATGCTACTGGACTTACTTGGAATGGGTCTGGTGTTTCTACTAATGCAACCACCAACAACACAACCACTGTAACGATCAACGGTATCACTGGTACTAGTCCGATCAGTAACTGTGGTGCTCAGGTATTGTCTACTTCTACCTTGCATACCTATACGTTTGTACGTTGGGTTGTTGGTAGTAATGTTGCACAGACGATCTCTGACAACATCAATGAGATCCTTCTTGTAGATAGTAATGCTGCCGCTGCTGCTGCTAGTGAAGCGGCTGCTGCTGCCTCTGCAAGTGCTGCAGCTACATCTGCCTCTAATGCAGCTTCCAGTGCCTCTGCTGCCGCTTCTAGTGCGTCTGCAGCGAGTACATCTGCAAGTAATGCAGCAACGTCTGCTTCTAATGCAGCTACTAGTGCTGCTAGTGCAGCTAATTCTGTTACAGCAATCAACAACCTTGGTTATTACTTGAACTGGGGTTTGATTACTGATGCTGTTGGTACAACTTCTGATTACGGTGCTCTTGTTTAATTATGTCTACACAAATTCAACGTCGTAGGGGTACTACGGCAGAACACAGCACCTTTACTGGTGTTGAAGGTGAACTTACGGTTGATACAACTAAAGATACAGTTGTTGTCCATGATGGTGCAACAACAGGTGGTCGCCCGTTGCTTCGGGAAGACCAAGCAAACCTGCCTACTTCGGTTACTAACGGTATTTCTGTACCGTCTGCAAACAACGTAGCCATCTCGACTAATGGCACTGGGCGGTTGTTTGTTGATGCGAGTGGCAGGGTGTTGGTGGGGACGTCTAGCGCGCTTCGTACGACTATTGGAAGAACTATTCAATCGGCTTCTACTGCCGGAGCATATTTAGCTTTAGGGCGTGATGAGTCAGACCCAACTGCGAATAGTGCTGTCGCTTCTTTTGAAGGCTATGTGAAATCAGGTAGCACATATGCAGTAGCTGGATCCGTTGCGTTTGAAACAGATGGTGCAGTCTCAAGCGGAGATTATCCAACCCGCCTTGTATTTTCTACAACTTCGGATGGGGCGTCTTCTCCGACAGAGCGCCTCAGAATAACCTCGGCAGGGCTCGTGGGCGTGGGGACCAGCACGCCTGAATCGTATGGCGCTTCAGCGGACAATCTGGTTATTGCTGATAACGGCAATGCTGGCATTACTATTGCAGGTGGACCAACAAGTTATAGCAGTATATTTTTTGCAGACGGCACTTCTGGAGCACAACAGTACGCTGGTTATCTTCAATACGAACACACTGAAGACAAGCTCTTCATTGGCGCGGGTGCAGCCCCTGCTGTAACTATTGACTCGTCACAGCGTGTCGGCCTAGGGACTTCAAGCCCTAGCGCTGTTTTGCATATTTCGTCTGCATCACCCACGGTGCGGATTAGTGATACATCGGGCACAGCTTCCAACCTTACTGGGCAGATTTTGTTCCAAGAAATGGGGACAACTTCTGCAATGGGTCGAATTGGCTATACGGGCGGCGACGCAATTTTGCGTGTAAAAACAGATGGAGCCCAACCGATTGCATTTTTGACTAACGATGCAGAACGCGCCCGCATCGACAGCTCCGGCAGGTTCTTAGTTGGCACGTCTAGTGCTAGCGGTGAACCAATCGCTGCGTTCCAGGGGAGATCTAATGATGCAACTGATTCAGGTATTGTTGCTATTACCCGAAGTGGTGCTAATCCAAGCGGTTCAATCGGGGAGCTTCGTTTTGCTACTGGCAGTGATCTAAATAAATACTATGCAATGATTATTGCAGCTTCTGATGGTAGCACTTCAGCATCCAGCCTGCCTGGAATGCTTCGTTTCCACACGACTGCGAATGGTGCGACAACGCCAACGGAGCGGATGCGCATCGACAGCTCCGGCAGGTTGTTAGTTGGCACGTCTTCTACGTCTAGCGTCACCCGAGCCGTAATCCAAGGAAACTCAGCAGGCAATTCTCAAGCAATCGCATATTTCCAAAGAGGTTCTGCAAATCCAACCAGTTCAGATCAGCTTGCAGAATTAAAATTTGCGGATTCAAACGGTTCTGTCGGCGCCGAAATAGCTGCATATACTGATGCCGCTTGGGCAAGTAATAACTACCCAGGCCGCCTGTCCTTCTCCACCACTGCGTCTGGGGCGAGTTCTCCTACGGAGCGGATGAGGATCAGAAACAATGGTGAAGTGCTTCTGGGAGGTATCACATCGGTAGCAACTTACAACCAGGGCGCTGGATTTGGCGACTTGTCAACTACAACCTCCTACATGAGGATCGGCCATAACAGCACTGGAGCAGCTTATTCGTACATTGCGTTTGGTTTTAATACCGGCGACATTGGAGGCATTACTCAAAACAGTGCTGGCACTGCAGTTGCTTATAACACTACTTCCGATTATCGCCTTAAAGAAAACATTGTCCCGCTAACTGGCGCTGCTGATCGCCTCAAACAGCTTCAGGTTCATCGCTTCAACTTCATTGCGGACCCTGACACGACCGTTGACGGGTTCCTTGCCCACGAAGCGCAGGCCATTGTCCCCGAGTGTGTCACTGGTGATAAAGATGCTGTGGATGATGAAGGCAACCCCGTCTACCAAGGCATCGACCAATCGAAGCTGGTGCCGCTGTTGACCGCTGCGCTGCAGGAAGCGTTGGCTGAGATTGAATCCCTGAAGGCTCGTGTTACTGCACTAGAGCCATAAGTCCTACTCACTACTCCCTCTCAATGAGCCTACCAATCCCGGTGGGCTCTTTTTTTTACACACAAACACCTTTTAATCATGTCTACTCCTGGTATCGACTTTCCTTTCACCGTGTTCAAAATTGCTAACATGGAGCGAAAGCTTGATGAAATCGGAACGGTCTACACGGTTCACTATACCGTAACTCGTTTCCGTGATGGTGAGCAAGCTGGTGCTTATGGCTCGCTTGGTTTTGAAGCACCTGAAGCTGATGCTATCCCGTATCCCCAACTGACTGAAGAGATCGTCGTTGGTTGGGTGAAGGATCAACTTGGTGAAGAGAAAGTCACCGAGATCGACGCTGCACTTGATGCACAGATTGCTGAAAAGCTTGCTCCTACCAAAGCTGCAGGTATCCCCTGGGCTTGATAATCCACATCTCTTGAGGTAACTCTCATGCTTACTTTTCTTGGCGTTAAAGTGACCTATGAGTCGCTTGTCTTCCTTGCACTGTTCCTTGGTTCTGAAGCTATTGGTGCTTCTAAGCTGAAGGATAACAGTGTTGTACAACTGATCCTGAGTGGCATCAATGCACTCAAGCCTCTGCGCCGCGAGGATGATCAGATCAATCGTGTTAAAGACGTATTCAAATGAGCATCAGACTCCTTGACGTAATTAACAACTTCAAGGGGTTACCTCACCAAGTAAAGGCCATTGAACAACTTGAGGATCTCCTCGGTAACTATGGCCTTTCTGATGACGTTACGTGGGTACGGACCTGGCGCTCTACACCAGCTGCTCCTACCCCATCTAAACCCCAAGAGTTTAACAATACCTGGGAAGGCATTGAAGCTGCAGCAAAGGCAGCCGGTGCTAAGTTCCCAGAAGTAGTCGCTGCACAATGGGCACTTGAAAGTGCATTTGGTACAGCACTATCCGGTAAGAATAACTACTTTGGTATCAAAGGAACAGGTACGGTCAAGACTACCTGGGAAGACTATGGCAATGGTCCTGTAACCATCAAAGCTTCCTTCAAAGACTTTGCTACCCCATACGACTGTGTGAACCACCTTGTTACCCAATGGTATAAAGACTACAAAGGGTATAAAGGCGTCAACCGAGCCACCTCTCGTGAAGACTGTGCATACCTCCTTAAGCGGGAAGGTTATGCCACTGATCCCGTGTATTCACAGAAGCTAATTCGGTTGATGGAGCAACATGATTGAGGCGGCGATACCTGCACTCCTAGCTGTTATTACTGGCTTGGCTGCACTTACTAACCGCCTACACAGGCGTATTGATGAAGTCCACGGGAAGATCACAGAGGTTGATCGTCGTGTGGATACTGCTGAGCTTTCTATGGCGAGGCACTATGTCTTTAAGAGTGATTTTGAGAATGCCTTCAGCAAAATGGAAGCTCACATGGTCCGCATTGAAGACAAGCTAGATCAAATGATGATGAAAAATGGCTAAGAAAAAAGCCACAGAAGATCAGTTCAACGAACTCCACAACCTTATTACTAATGAGTTCTTGAGTCGTATCAAGTCTGGTGAGGCAAGCACTGCTGACCTTAAAGCGGCTTGTGATTGGCTAGTTAAAAACGACATTAGTGGTGTTGCATATGACGGTAACCCATTAGATAAGTTGGCCAACATTATTCCTCAAGTAGACCCTGAACTTGTACAACGGAGACTTTATGGCAGACAAGAAAACAAAACTTACCATTAAAGACGCCTTTACTAAGATTACAGGTAAACAAGGCGTCAGTGATATGGCAACTTACGGATCAAGTAATCAGTATCCTACATATGAAGACCGTCGTGACTTCTATACTCCTGGCAGTGCAGACTATCAAGGCCCAATGATTGGTGCTGGTAAGGGCACTAAAGATAGAATGCCTGGAACCACACCTCAAGAAGTTAGAAACGCTTTGCAAAGCCTTTTAGAAGCTTTAAAGATAATACCAAAGGTTAAGAAAAAGGGTCCAGTACTTTCACCAGGCAGCCGTTATGTCGACTACATCTGAATACTATAAGAAGAGTCCTAAGGCACGCGCTAAACGTTTAAAGCAACAGGCTAAGTACAATAAGACAACTGACGGTCTTAAGATTCGCACTGCTGCTAACAAGCTAAATAGAAAGTTAGGTACCTATGGCAATGGTGATGGTAAGGATGCCTCCCACACTGGTCCCAACAAGGGAAAACTAGAGTCACCTAAGGCAAACCGTACCCGTCCACGTAAGGGGAGAAAGTATGCCTAATCCTCTTGCAATCCTAAACAACCCATACGCTAGAGATACCCTGATCAAGAACTTTGAAGGGTTTGAACCAAAGGCTTATCCACGCCCAGAAGGTGGTGGGTATGCCTATGGCTATGGGTTTAACTTTGATGCTTCTGGTAAGGATGTAAGTCCCCAAGCCACAATCACCAAGCAAGAGGCAGATCCACTACTAAAGATCAAGATCGATCAACATGCAGCCAATGTCAGGAAAGATCCTGGATACCAAAAGCTGTCTCCTAATGCAAAGGCTGCTGTTGAATCGTTTGCTTTTAATGCTGGTCCTAACTTCTTTGGTGCTTCAAACTTTGAGACACTAACGCAAGCCATTCAATCGGGTAATGATCAGAAGGTAGCAGAAGCTTTGCAGTTATACACCAATGGTGGTGTTCCTGGTTTGGTAAGGCGTAGGCAAGCCGAAGCACGGCTAGCTACTACTCCGTACATGTCACCCAAGAACAGCACGTTGGCTAATGACCGGACACGTAAGGAAGGTACTAAAGCAACACTTAAAGGTAAACCAGTTGTCTGGGATGCCAAAGCTAAAAAGTGGAAATCTGCATTAAGTATCCGGTGATATGACCCCGCTACTGCCTAGTCCTGAACACTACTTATACAACCTAATAACAATGACAAGCCCTGAAGCAAAGCGTATGTGGAGACGCGCTATTAAAGAGCACTTCAATTGTCAATGTGTTTATTGTGGAGAAACTTATGAATTACATGAACTTACACTGGACCACGTTCGCCCTAAGTGTTTTGGTGGCGAAGACCTTACATCAAATCTTGTTCCCAGCTGCAGAAAGTGTAATCAGGACAAAGGTAGTAACAATTGGCTCCAATGGATGAGGGATACGTTTGGTATTACTCAACGAGAGCAACTTATTCTTTCACATATTAGATAATGAAAATCAAAGATCAAGACATTGCGGACATGATCAAAGCCTCAAAGATGAGGCAGAAGGGTAAGGACGTAACTTCAGACGAGATCCGTAAGCGTCGTGAACGTCGAGAGTCTGGTAACGCTAAACCTAAGACTATTAGTCAATCTACTAGCTCTGTGGAAGGGGGTCGCGCACAAAGTGAATCTGGCTATACGCCTGATACCAAGTCAAAGCCCCAGGAAAACAAACAAGTCAAACCGAAGAAACCCCAACGTCGCCCTGGTGCTGGTCGAGAGGATGCGATGAACCGCTACATGGAAGAGCGGAAGCGTAAGCAATCAGGACAGTCCCGAGTGATTGGTTCCTGATCAACCTGTACATACACGTATAAGCCGCTCCGAAAGGGGCGGTTTTTTTTATGCGTATAAATGGCCAAACGAGAAATGCCTCCAGCAAGGAGGCAAGCTAGAGAGTTAGCAGTCCTTAAAAATAATGTCTGGGCAGCAAAAAACCCTG
>Ga0208160_1000734_pt1 | contig 14805 bp, 26 predicted proteins | sample CB_VirMetaG_FD_184536 | JGI IMG/M metagenome (GOLD analysis project Ga0208160, IMG submission 184536) | Freshwater to marine saline gradient viral communities from Chesapeake Bay - CB_1504_1 Viral MetaG (SPAdes) (version 4) | ecosystem: Environmental > Aquatic > Marine > Coastal | place: USA... | reverse complement strand
TACTACTCGATGTTTTCTATACCATTTTTGCCATTCAAGAATGGTATCAATGGGTTCATGAGGGTGTTCCATTTAAATAAAAAAGGGACGCCCTACTAACGTAGGACGCCCTTACTATAGGTTTACCAAGGAACAAGTTGTGTTTCTTTTGATTCTTTTTCAATCATTTGTTGATATTCCTTAACTGCCTTTACCCTTTCGAAGTAACTGTCCCGTGCAAACGGTCCAGCTTCTTTCATGCAGAACTCTTGCCACAGCCCAGTGTATAGACCAACAACACCAGGTTTACCATTGGCACGCCCGCTGCACTGATACATGTGTTCCATGAAATCTGCTTTGCGTTGCTCAGCTTTAACATCCCAGCCACTGAGATAGTCAGTGTTCATCATTGGTCAAATGTTACAGAAGTACAAGAAGTAAAGACGCCAGTGACGTTGTTCAGTTCAAATAGAACATCATCCAAGTCATCCTGGAGTGCGTCAACAATTTCATCGGCAGTCTTACCACCGAAAGAATTGTATTCAACTTCAAGATCAACAGCAAAGGAGATCGTGAGCTTTGGTACGGTGACCGGTTCCATTGATAGACGGAAAGAACCTATTTACTTTACAGCAGTTTTTCTAAGCTGTAGACCTTGGATTGCTGATAGTAACCAAGACGTTCCTGGATGATGTTGGCATAGTTGATTGCAGCATCAACCATTTCCTCTGCATCCATGCTTGACGCAAGGTTTTCATTTGACAGCATGGCAGCAGTCAAGATTGTTACAGACCACTCCAGCTTGTTACCAACAATTGCAGAAAGAGGCGTACCGTCTAGCGTAAACCCTCCCAGAATTTTTTCTAGGTTTGTTTCGTTTGACATGATACGCCTCTTGTGTAGTTCTTACATGTTAATGCAAGAATTTTCTTTCATTAAAAAATACCAGTAAGCATGAGATGCGTTTTGATGGAAGCGTTTAGCAGTTAACAGACGTAGCTTTCGTTGATCTAGTTCATCTACTTCTTCTGCGTGATAAGGCATAACGACACCTTCTTCGCACATCATGTTGCGCTCAAGGGTATTCATTTCTACCTGCAAAGAACAATCTTCCGCAGCATGACGATGACATGTCATACGAACATGCGCATCTTCAAGATTTGCAGGGGGATCAAGCTTCTGGTAGAAATGCTCTGCAATATTCGGATGCATCCATTTCCAAGTCGAATTGATGATTGGACTCGGTTTTCTGCGAATAAATTCGCTTGGTACGGATTGAATATTCTTGAAAGACTTTGACTCCGTCTGGGATTGGTTCACCATTTTGATAGGCGCTGCGGATTGCATCTAGATTAGGTAATACTTCGGACTGGGTTTTAGGTTCGATTCTTTCGTCAAGAATCTCTCCATCTATAGAACGTACCACAACTTTCTTGGTTGTTGTGGTTTCTTGGACAATACAGAATTTTTTCCTGTCATCCGTGTGCCAATATTCAGGATCAATAGTGACTTCTACAGTCAGATCTTTTTTCTTGACAAGAGTGAATTGATAATTGCGACCAGTAATTTTGTTTTCATTGATAGGCGCAACCCTACGCAGCCAATTGAGCAACCCCTTGAGCTGCTTGATCTGACCAGTGTGATGAACCTTAGCTTTCTGAATTAAATCAGATTCTTTTTTGATACGTTCCAGAGCATCCTCATGGGCTGCCATGGCGTAATAAATCCGATCAATTTTTTCGGATCGCAGTGTTGCACAAGCTTCAAGCTCAGCCTTAGCCAGTTCCTGGGACTCAGGAGTGAGGAGAGGAAGAGAGCGTTCCAGGGCACCATAGTGCTCGTATAGCTTGAGAACAGAAAGCTCTTCTAGCTTAACGTGAGTTACTTGAGACATTGTTCAGTTGAATTGAGATTGGACTTTGTTTAGGACATAGGTCAGCAGCATGCCTGCTGCCGCCCAAAGAAGATCTTTCATCACCGGAAATACGGTGGCAAACAAAGTTTCAAACATTGAATTGAGTGGTTTAGTTTGTGGTCAGTTTAACGTCGTGACCAGGACGGCGACCCTGCAGGGTTTGTGCGTGATCAGTCTACCAGAGCTGTCAACCCTCTAGCGTTTCCACCACACCATTGAGACCATTGGTTGTGATCTCCACCAGCTTGGCAACGTAGTCCGTCAGTGCTTCCACCTTGACATTAACTGATTGCACTTCAGCCATCAGCTCCTCCCTAGTGGGAGTAATGCCAAAGATTTCAACGGTGGCTTCCTTTAAAGCTTCAGGGTTGTTGCTCTTCTGGTACCGGCGGCAGTCATCATTGGTTGTGTACATAGCTTCCTGGTACATATCCAAGATTGTTTTGAAGTCTATGTGCCCCGCCCCTTCTTCATTAAGAATGTTGCAGGTTTTGAGATAAAGCTTGGCAGCAAACTCCACATTCTTTTCAAAAAACTCGGCGTACTGTTCGTTTGTAAGACCGTAGGTGTCAATTGACATTGCTCTGAAGAGAATTGTGGAGTGCATCAAGCATAAAGGTTTTTTGACCTTCTTCACCAAGAGATGTCCAGTATTCCATATCTGGATCTGTTTCATCCCAGTTGATGTGGATGGTCATACTGCCATCTTCTTCCTCAATGCATTCAAGATTGAGCTTTTCGATCCAGTTCAGATTCGACATGTCCAATAAGTACGTTGATTGCGTAGTCCTCGTGGTGCATCTTAAGTTCTGCGGCTAGCTTGACAAGCTCCCAGTGAGTGTCCTCAGGGATTTCAAGGTCATAGCATTTGTCGCCAGGGATGGATGAGGTGCGTGGTTGCATAGCAAGTTGGCGTGCGTATTCAAGAATGTCGTCAGTCATTTCTTAAATGCGTTCTTGAGTTGAGGAAGTGAAGTACCAGGGAATGGAACGTAGCCAGCTTCTATCATATTGAAGAACAAATCCCATGCATGACGTTGGGTAAAGACTTCATTTGGCTTGTAGGTACGCCAGTGAGTTAGCGGAGCCTGAGCACCAGACTTAGTGTGCAGCAAGAGAAAGCGACCATCACTGGTGTGATCAGTTGGAGGTGCATACCACCAAGCCACACACTTGTCAGGTGTCCCACTGGGACTAACATTCCTTGCTTCAGTACGCTTACAAAGAAGTTCTCTGTACTTATTGAACCAAGTCAGGTGGATGCACCACGGCTTAAAGCCTTGGATTTCTTCTTGGAATAAAGATAAGTCACTGAGCTGACGCTGAAAGGACCCACACGAGCAGTTAGGTTCGCCAAGCACCGGCTTTTGTTCGGAGCCATCGTCCAGTTCAGAGTCCAGATCAATCGGCCTATCTGCAAGCCGCATCCCGTCAGGCGCAACCAAATAGCCAAGGTCGGTCTGGTCAGACTGAAGAATGGCCTTGAGTTTGTTTGGGTCTGCCAAGTGCATAAACTTGTCTGCCCAATGGGCCTGGAGTTTTGCATTAGAGGTCAGGTGTCCGAGTGCATGCGAATAGTTCCAGCCCTTAAAAATAACGTAAGCATTGTTACGCCATACACTAGGGCCACGGTAATTGGGACCAAGATACGAAAAGAAATCCTTAAGACGATAAGTATACTGCTGGAAAGCAGCCTTAATTAATTCCCGTTTGTAAGTCTGCTCACTACCATCAGTACGCACCACAACACAATGATCATCTCGCAAATAAATGCCGGTGATCTCAGTGTCGTCAAAGTCCTGGAAGGCGCGACGGATGTTAGACCGAGAATAAATAAGAGTTTGAGCAGAATTGAATTCGGTTTGGAGTTGAGTAGACATGGTTTGAATGGAATGGAATTAGAACGGGATGCTCGAGTTTTCATGAGGACCCGGCTTGTTCTCTTGGGACTTGACATGGCGATAAGCAAGTCGTCCCATACGATACGCCCCATAGGCGACCGCAGCCCAGCATACAGGATTACCGATACAAAAAGCAAGGGCTCCTGCTACAGCAGCAGTAGCACCACCTGTTTTGATGGCCGCAGATTCTGCAGGTTTCATTGGTGTTTCTTAATACATTTGGAAGTTTGTGAATGGTCTTTACTATAGAAGTAAAATAAACAGTAACAACTTAATACACATGGAAGAAATTAAGTACGTACCATTGAACAAATTTCAAATTGAACCAACGCTTGATGACAAGTTTTGGTTTGAAAAAATTAAACGTTCTATCCAAGATTGTGATTCGGTAAATACATTAAAAGAAATGGCGACCTTGCTTGCGCAGATCGCCACTCAACGTCAAGGAGTCATTCGAGGGCTGGTCCAAGATATGTTCATCTTCAATAATGTTTCCATTAATCAAGATGACATTGCCAACCCCGATGTTAAATCACAAGAGTGACGCGTCTTCTCCAGTTGTTTCATCACGACCAGGCAATGCTTTTACATCGACTGGATCCATGGTGCGGGATACGGGAAGAATCTCAACACCGTCTTTGATGCCGTAGGCACCACCCAGTTTTTCAGCATCTTGCTTAGCGTGCTGGTTGATGTAATCGCCAAACAGTTCCTGGAACTTCCAGGTTGATTCACGATCTTCATCAGGGATAGACAAACGATTCAACGATTTAACAGCCTCTTCCTGGGTGCTGTAACCAGGAATGTCAAAAGATTCAATTGCGCAGATCTCAACGTTGTTGGCCCCGCGCATTTCATTGGCAAGTACTGGAGCAAATACGGTAGTTGCATAAAACTTTTCGTTAAAGTTTAAAGGCACTTCAGCATCCAATGCTTTGCTAAGGCACTTGGACATTTCCTTTTCGTACAGTTTTACCTTCTCAGAAACATCAGTGCCATTCAATCCCTTCAAAGTCAAGACCATGGGAATCTTGTGGGCACGCTTGTTGTCTTCAGTGAGGATGTAGACAAGGTACTTGGTACGAACGCTGTACTTGCGCTTGTACATTTCGCCTTTGCTGTTTGAGAGATCAGCAGCAATCTTGTCATTCTCAAACAGTTGCTTGACCTCTGGATCATCAAAGGTACCAATTGTTTGACGCATCCCCGTAGTTTCTTCAACCATCAAAGGAGAACGCAACAAGATTTGCAAACGAGGTTCAGTAAAGTTCAGGCCCTCTTCAATAGAAGTATTGGGAGCCATGCCAAATGTTTGTTTGTAGTCCCAGATGACTGAGCCTTTAACAAACTGATCTTCGGTTGCAATCCATCCGCAGTTATCTAAATCTGATTTACGGACAAACCAACCACGTATCTTAGATTTGTTTAACGGTTGAATGGTTACAAGATTCTGGTAACCAGATACAAATTCTTTGGATTGGAACATCTTAAAAGAGTCCAGTCCACGGGTAGCAAGCGCAGATGTTTTCTTGGTAGTCATGAGTGAAGTCATGGTGTGTTCTTAGTCAAAGTTGGACAGTTTAACGTCATGTCCAGGACGTGCCCTCAGGCTACCTCTTCTTCCGTCTCGATCAAACCAAGTTGCTGCTTTTCTTTACAGTGGTAATATTCGTCAACAATCTCACCCATCACTGAGTGGATTGACTCCTCGTGATAACCACAGGCACGCATAAAGTTAATAAACTGGCGAACAATTCCTTCAGCTAAAACTTCTTGGAAACGAAAAATAATATCGTTTCCTTCGTCTTCATGAAGAAGAGTGAATTGATTGTGAATAGAGTTGGACATCAGAAGGGCGCCTCTTCGAGAGTGGGTGCAGAACCGTATTGACCAGGGAGATCAGGCAGGCCAGAAGTTAAATTCCACGGGTCACTTTCTTCTGCAGTTTTACCGCCCCAAAGAGAAGCAACTTTATCAGAAGCGACAGTCGTAGAAGATTTAACAGTTTGTCCTTCAACTGTATTGGTTCCTTTAGGAGCAAGCGTCATTGAAACCAATTGGATTTTGGTTTGACTCCGCTTCTCATTGGATTCTTTATCTCGCCAAGCATCGGTAATTAAACGCCCCTGGATCGTAAGACCGGTTCCTTTGCGAGTAAAGTTCAACAACAACTCAGCATTATTCAGTGCATCTTTATTGGAGTTGATGGCATAGAAGTTAAAGAGATCCGCTTGATTGCGTCCAGTATTTACTGAAAGCGTTTGATTACAAATCATCAAACCATCTGCAGTTGTCTTACAAGCACGTGGATCATTCTCATCAATATCTTTTACGCAGCGTCCACAGAGGATGACTGTGTTAAGAATTGGGAATGCTTCCGTAACCGGAGCAACCACTCCTCCATGTAACGAATACGTTTTTGATTCGAGATCGTAACGTAGCTTTGCGCCGTGAATGTACACCAAGGTTCCTTTGGAGAAACCACGGAAACGCTCTGATGCTTTCCCATAAGAATTGTATTCAACAACTGTAGGAGCTTTGTTTCCTACAGGTGGCAGTGTCACAAAACAACGAAGCGCTGTTGAGGTTGCACTGATAAAAACCTCCCGAGGATCTTCGGAAAGTTGGGCGCAGACAAAGGATTGATTCATTGTTCAAGAAGTGTGGTGTTAAGGCAGTTTAACGTCATACCTGGGACGCAGCATCAATGAGTTTCAGACCAATCAAAACCAACTCTTGAGTCGCCTTCGATCAGACAGCGAAAACCAAAGAACTCCTGTGCCTGTGGGAAGGCAAGCATAGCCTGCTCCCTAATGGCTTCGGTGTATTGAGGTTTACAGGCCAGTTGGATTTCATCGTGGACCATGAGCATTTGTTCCCAGTCCTTGCCGTGAACCAAGCCAAGATTTCTTTCAATGTTGTCGTGTACAAAAACAACAACTTGTTTCATGATGATGGCACCAGCTGATTGAAGTAAAACATTTAGTCCTTTAAAGGCTGACCGACAATAAAGGATTCGTTTGTCCAATCCAATCAAATGGTTACGTTCTGAAATAGTGTTGTTGATTTTGTCCTTTAGTTTCTTGAGTGCTGGCACACCGTTCATGAATGAGTTGATTGCAGTTCTTCCCAGTTTCCTAAGAACTTCTTCATCTTTTTCATCCGGATCAATAATCGTACCAGCTTTCATTGCACCACACCCGTACAACATTCCGTATAACAAACGCTTGCTGATATCTCTGGTAGCTACACCAAATTGCTCTTGGTTGTAGGAATGAATATCTACCTCTGGATTAATGACTAGACTTGCGTACTCTCCTTCATCCCATATTGCTAAATATCCGGCAAGGCAACGAAGCTCTAATGCCTTGGCATCAATACCAATAAGATCCCAACCAGTAGGAGCATGAAACAAACTACGGCATTCTTTACCGTAAGGAGAGTAGCCTGCTGGAACTTGACCCATGTTGGGATAACGATGTGCACAACGACCAGTGATGCAGCCGTTAGTAACAACATCACCATGCATACGCCCAGTGTCGTTATTAACAAGCTTGATCCAAGAGTTATTGCCATCAATGATTTGACCTAGACGTTTTTTAACTAGCATATATTCAGCTAATGGTTTAGCTTCTGGATAAGGTAGCTGCTCTAACACTTCATCATTAACAATTGGATTTCCTTTTTCAGTAAATTTCTCTGGTTGCCATCCGTACTTTTGGCGCAGTCGATCAACAATCTGGTCACGAGATCCAGGATTGAAGTCTTCATACTTGACTTTGGTAAAAGGTTGTCCCTTGACATAACCACGTTTTGTGTTGTTGACTTTAGGAACAAACACCGATTCATGCTTAATAGGTGGAAAAATTTCTTTCAACTGTGATTCAAGTTTGATTTCTTTTGTTCGTAAATCATCCACGAGATCAAGAGCTGCATCCACATCAAAAGGAATACCTGCTCTAATTTGTTTGTTAATTGCCAACGCAAAGTCGTGCTCCAGCTTGAGAGCAGACTCTTTATAGTTTTGAGCTTGGATAAATTCAAATAGTTTTGTAGTGACCTTGACATCTTGGACACAATACCGGAGCATCTCCTCTGAATATTGAGAGAAGTCCTTGAAGACGATCTTATGATCGGCCAAGCGCCATCCCCAGCTCTTAAGTGATGCGGATCCACGCTGGTTCGTTGGAACCTGCGGATATTGTTCGATGTCAAGATCATAAAGAACTTCCTTGGGCCAGATCAATCGTGTGCAAATGAGCGTGTCAATAATCCGTGCATTACTTTTAAATGCATGGAGCTTTTCTAAAACAGGAATGTCATAGAAAATTATGTTGTGACCAATGAGAACATCACCGGTTGCCAGATGAGCAAGAGCGTCAACAACACGATCAGGCCCATAACTAAAAGTTTGTTTTCTATTGATGTCATAAATAACAATGCAGAATACTTTTGTTACCTTGTCGTAAAGACCATCTGATTCAAGGTCAAAGACAAGCCAAGACTCATTTGCGGAATCGGGCTTCATCTTCAATCGTGAGTTCTTTACTGGAAAGGTCTTCGTCATTGCTGTTTATCCACGTCAAGATCTGTTGTGCACCCGCACGATACGGATGAGAAAAGATCTTGTTTAAAGCTACATCTGAGTCTAGTGGAATCAACTCAAAACCATTGGTTTTACTGTTGGCAGTGATGGCGTGTGGTTTGCCCCACCGCCAACAGGCAATAACGTAACTCATGGACCAAATGAAAGACGGATGAATACTATCTGATTTCACTTGGTCCGCAAGGTTTTACAGAATTATTTCTTGTTTGTTTTTCCGTATCCTACAAAACCACCCTCTTTCTTTCGCTGTGATATAGCCTGACTTGCCTCAGAGCCTGCTCTTTGGGACCCATGGACCAAAAGAGCGAATGACTTATCGCCAAGGCAGTGGCTGTCATCGTGGTCAATCTCAAGGCCCATTTCCTCAGCCTGAGCTTCGGTGTAGACAACGTGTGCCACACGCTTGAATACGTCAGGATACTTGGGGATGAGATAGTCAAGTGTCCCACCAAACGATGCGGTGAGATAGAAGTTGGATGGGATCATATCCCGAAGGTTGTACCACATACCAAGAGACTTGGTGTAGGCATAAAACTTTTGATCGGGTCTGCCCTGGGCAACCATAAGCCAAGCCTTCATGTAGTTTTCAGTCCAGAAGTCACCAGCTTCGTGAACGCGAACAAGTTCTTTTTGTGGTTGCATAAGCAGTGAAAGGTCAATCAGATCACGTAGCAACATGGCTTGGTTCCCATTCATGTGAATGGTTTCACGCAATAAATCCCAGTTGTGCCAACGTGCTTCTCGAACGTTGGGCCGCACCTCTGCCATGGCAGCAAAGCAACGGAAGTCCCACTGTGCTTCTACACCTGTGAGCTGAGGCAAATCAGTGATGGCACCCGTGATGCGATCAGCAAAGGTCTTGCATACCCCAGCATTAGGGCAGGAATAACCAGAAGGCAACGAGAAGATGAGACGGTTGCGGAGCTTGCCGTTGCCGGTGGAAAACTTGAGGAGTTTCATGGAATTGAATGATAAGTAAAACTAATCAGCAGTTTAAGGACTTACTTAGGTCCAGTGTTACAAGATGAACGACATCATATACATTAACCGTCATATACTTTCCGTATCAATAGATACAGATTCATGACTTTAACGTATCGCGGTTGCAAGTACAGCCAAGAGGATCAGGCTAAGAAGGACCAAGCCTGGTGGAACTTAGCCCACCGTCCCTGGCTCTGCCTGAAGTACCGTAACATCTGCTACTTTCCTTATGTCACTGGAGGCCAGATCAAATGAACAAAGCACTGATTGTCTACCTGGTAGATAAGAAAAAGAAAATGGCACGCACGGATGTAGAGTCCAAGCATGCCATCAAAGAATTAAAAAAACAAAGCGCCGCGACCTTCTGATCGCCACTTTTCTAGCTCATCAGTCTTCTGCAAAGGCGGTTTCTCCGATGATGGGGAATTCTTTGCAGAAGATTCTTTTGATTCTGTCTGCAATTTGTCTGTGTTCGAATTGAGTTCCTGGGTCACAGCGTAATTGAATGTAGTGGATCCACGAGCGTAGTGTACCGTTCATGAAGAGACGGGTCTGTGTCGAAAGTGGCAGGATAGACCTGGCACATTCTTTTGCAACCCCGTTGCTAACCATCTCGCGGTAGAGATGTTCGGAGTCTTCATACAACTTGCTAATGCGGCGATAATAACTAGCGATTGCATCAGAAGACAAATCATCAATGCTATTTTGACGATTCTTAAAGTCTTGACGACGCAGATGAGGAATAACAGCCGAGCCAAGTTCTGCCGTGTCTGCATAACGTTGACTAAATTCTTGGAATGAGAATGAACGATGGCGCAGGATCTGCGGTGAGATTGCACGTGTTGTTTCGATTTCAACACACATGTTTGCCATCTCGAATGGTGACCAGTGCTTGTGTTTGATTAAGTACTGCAACAACCTTGGAGCAGTATCCATGTTGTCTTGATTCCTTGGAGCTGAAACACGAGCCATCTTGACGATTAGCTCTTCTGCATTTGGAGTGGCCCAGGTCAAATCGACTTTCATTCAATGAGTGTCAGTGAGTTCCCAATCATAGTTGTAACGGATATCATTGTCTCCTTTATACGCTTGCTCTAGCAACCAATCGACAACATCCTGTGCTGTGTGGTTGCGTGGCAAACGACCTTCTCCTAGTTCCAAAGGAATACGTTCTGCAATTAAACGCAAGAACTTTCCATACTTATGACCTGGGTTGGAATGCCAGGACTCATCAATATGTTTAATTTCAATCCATAAAGGTTTTGCGTTATGAACCATGTTACTCACCAGGAACTATTGTTTGCTGTACTAGATAGTCTAATTCACTTGCAGGACAGATTCTCATCTGCGCATGTTCAGTTGGTGTAGACAAATGATCCCATTTAATAACAAGGAACTTAAGTTTGTGTTTCTTTGCATTTAGTTTTGTAGTCATACCAACTACAGTGCCATACCGTTGATTACGGTATTGACTGATGCGCTGCCTGACTTCAGGTTGCCTGGTGAAAAGACCATGTGTCTTGGGGCGCTCTGCTACGCGATCACCAATGGCATAGCTGTATTGAACTTTGGTTGTCATTTGGAATGAAAGAGTTCGTAGTGATTGCAGTCGTACGACTCTGATGTGTCGTACTCAGGGAAATCAAATGTGCAGTAACGACCTTCAATGTTGTGATGGCAATCACTGCACTTGTTTATCACCCCAATCTTGGGTGGTTCCACCCCAGAATTGGGTAGGTCAGTACCAAGAAGTTTCTTAAACTGTTCCATAAGATAGAGGTTGTGCTTGGCTTCTTCAAAGAATTCAGCTGTGACTTCATGTGTTGTTACACGAAAGCCACAGGCTTGACATTCTTTTCGACGACGGGTTGACTGTGGTGATTTTCTTGACTCAATCGTTTTGAGTTTGTTCTCCTTGCATTGTGGACAAGCAGGCAGGATCTGAGGAGCAAAGGTCACCGGTCTTTGGTTGTTTGTCGAGTTGCCAGGAATCCAACATGTACAGAGTATTTTCTGTACCAAGAATTCTGAAAGCGTCAGTAATTAAGTCTTCATTGGAATGTGTTTCGTAATAGTCATGGAGAATTGCTTCTGCTTGATCAAAGCCAAGTGGATCACCAGTCAAGCTTTCCAAGACTGTGCTTGGCATCATGTCAACAAGCTGATCGATAAGATAGTTGCGAACAAAACCCCAGGTGTGCTCTGGAATTAAAGCAACAACTTTATCAACCAGATCTAGATCAACAAAAGTAGAGGCATCATCAGTCATGAATAAAACCCCCACGAGTGTGGGGGTATATATGTCGTCGGTATATTAAGCAGGTTGCGCAGTGGTGTCCAGTGCCTGGGACAAAGCACCAGAATCTTTTAACTTGTCAAGCATGTCACACATGATGTTGGCATGCAGCTTAGTCTGCTCCATAAATTGAGCAGCGCGTTCCGCACTGATCATATGAACATGACCATTGGGTTCTGTGTACTTCCAACTACCATCAGGCTGTGGATCCCCCTGGAGCGCAAGCCGCTCTGAGTTACGGACATACCGCAGCTCAAGATTGTGGTAGTCCTTTAGGCCATCTGGTGCCGTCCAGGTAGCACCAATGTTGTAACGTTTGTCTTCGTCACTGAATGCATGGAACTCAGGGACAAGATGCTTGAATGCAGAAAGGATAGACATGGTTTGGAATTGAGTGAAGTTGGTAGCCGACCCCGGATTCGAACCGGGACTCGAGCGATTTTAAGTCGCTTGCCTCTGCCGTTGGGCTAGTCGGCCATGAAATCAAAGTATACCTGAGTCAAAGACCCAGATAAGATTGAATTTGTTTTTGTAAAAATTGAGAAGCAGTTGGTAAGTTCTCTTTCACTTTACGGATGCCAGCAGCTTGGGCCTCACCCCGCAAAAAGTTTTGTTGAATAGGATTGTCATGATAAGCAGCAACACGCCTAAGGCTTGTAGGATCAACAACGGCTGAAGTTCCGCGTATCTCAGCAATTGGCTGAGCTACCCAGTCAACGCGTCCAACCTTAGGGTTAATGCGAGAGTTGAATCGTTCTGTGTCATTGACAGCAAGATTTCCAACATATTTAAGAACATCTGGTCTTTGCTGAGAAATCATTCTGTAATCAGGATCAACATCAAGTAATTCAAATGCTTGATTGTATTGAGTTGGTGATTGTCGTGTTGTTAAATCAAAAGCACGATATCCTCCAGGGGATTGATAAAGACGAAGTGTTGCTTGTGGATTTTGCGCAAGATAGTTTTGAATACGATCTTCCACATCACCAAGATGTCGAATTGTTGCATTGCGTTGAGCATGATATGGACCAGCCACATCCCAGTCCATCATTGGAGTATCTTTAAATCCAATGAACTCCTGGACAGTACCAGGAGAAGATTGGGTGGGACGCGATTGATTAGCTGGTAATTTGTGTTGGCGTTTGTAGTAAACACCAGGCTCTAATACATAATGTGTTGTGGGATAACGGAGGGTATCAGAAAGATTAGATCGGATACCAACAGTAGAAAGTAAACGATCCAGTTCTAATGATCCTGGATCAATACGTTGATTCAGAATACGTTGTGCATGCTGTTGTGATTGATGAAGCGTTTGTTGTAAATCAGGATTGTTTTGACGGTTCACAATGGGAACCGGATCAATTACGAAACGTTGTTTAGCTTTAGAGAATAGTTCATCAAATATCTGCTGACGAGTAATTGTTTCAGCAGATGGATTCACAAGTCTTTGTATACTTTTGATAGCGCCGTTCATAACGATTCAGTGCCTTCTCCTCGATTCGTTTACACCTTGTGTGGTGTTCGCCTTTCTGATGAATAGCAAGATCCCAACAAGTTTTGTAAAGTCTTTGATAGAGAGCGTAGGCTTCTTCCAGTAGTTCTTTTGTCATTTTACTTCGTTTGATTCAATGTCAATTGATGTGGAGTGCCAAGTGTGATCATGTGGTAGGACTTCCATTCCGTAAGTCCAACTGTCGTAGTCATCCTCATTACGAGGATCTTCTTCAATCAGTATGTAGTGTGGTGAGTTGTCATGGATGTATTCACCAAGGTTAGCCATCGCCATGGCGAGCAGTTGATCATCGGTGTAGTCATTTGTCATGGTTAAAACCAGCCCTAGTATCGAGGCTAAGGCTGGTAAACCGTGCGGGCTCAGGCAGATTCTAACTGCTTCTCCCGTAGACGCAAGGCCTCATGGAACGCTTCTGTGTAGGCTTCACGCTGCTCTTCCGTCAGACGCTGGTTGGCTACGCCAGCGATCTGCTTGACAGACATCATGCCCATGTCAACCACCAGTTGGATGGTGAACATTGGCTTACCATCGATCATGCAAAGCACAATGAAGTGCTTACGCTTCTTGATGTCTTCTGCGTAGTGAGATGCCGAACCGACGCAGTTGCGTACGGCCTGGCCCCACATGGCTAGTTGGTGTGTGTCAACAGGCTGGAAGAATGACCAGTGCTCATCACCACGATCAACCCTGATAGGTTCAGGGAATAGATCTTGGCGTAGAACTTCTTTAGGATTCTGGATCTTCCAGGACTCAGCTTGGACATGGTCATGGAACTCTGCAATGCGCCAACGCTTAGGTGGCGCAAGTTCCTTGTCATTGCTAAGGATACGTAGTGCCATAGAGAATGTGTCGTTAAGTTCATAAAAACTTTGACGGCTATAACCAACTTCTTTATCAATCCAACGGTTGAGATCTTGTTGATCAAGATACTTGCGCATCATGGTAAACATGGATGCAACAGGCATGTGCTGACGCAACCAGTCAACTAATGCAGTTGAACTGGTGTCATAGCTACGTGTACGGATAAAATTTAGTCTGATGTAACGCAGTTCTTTGTAATAAGTTTGATAGTAATCGATTGGGCAGTCAGGCCATAGGTTATGGATCCATTCAATAGAGTTAATGGCTTGAAGAAAAGTAATAAAGCCTTGCTTGATGGGAGCACGCTTGGTATTAGATAGATCAGTGTATGCGTTGATGGAACGATCAAGTTCTTGCTGAAGCAAACGCTTGATTGCAGGCTTGGAAATAATGTGCTCAATATTAACTAGCGTGCAATGAGTAGATAATGTGCTTAAGTTTTGCTCATCAAAATTCTTAGCGGCCTTAACTAAGTTATCAACAGTTAGACCGTCGTTCTCATCTAGATATCTAATCAGTGTTGGAATTATCTCTGCTGCATCAAAGATGTTCTTGCAACGAAGGCGATCAAAGATGCCACGGCAGTCATCCCAGGTAGGGATATCTTCCTTCAAGCTTTGCTCGAATGGAATGACAGCACGATCTCTGATCTGGTATCCCTTCTGGCAATAGAGGTTAGGTGCTTGCCACTGTTGAATCTTGTAGCCGCTATCAGGGGAAGCCTTGATGTCTTCCTCTGTGATGGTCTCACTA
>Ga0208160_1000732_pt1 | contig 14811 bp, 11 predicted proteins | sample CB_VirMetaG_FD_184536 | JGI IMG/M metagenome (GOLD analysis project Ga0208160, IMG submission 184536) | Freshwater to marine saline gradient viral communities from Chesapeake Bay - CB_1504_1 Viral MetaG (SPAdes) (version 4) | ecosystem: Environmental > Aquatic > Marine > Coastal | place: USA... | reverse complement strand
TTCTGAATTAGTTATAAAATCTGTTCCTGGATTTAATGGTAAAAATGACATTGTTATATAATTTTATATTAAGCTGATCTTGTTATAGTAATAGGTACTTGTAAACGAGCACCCGAAGTATTTCCCTGAATTATTAATAATGAGTTAATTGAAGTAGAATTACCAAATAACACATTAGTAGAAGTAGCAGTTATAGTAATACCAGTTCCTGTGTATGTTCTAGAAACATTAGTTCCTAAAGATGAAGCTATATCTTGAGTTACATTAATAGTACTTGGTTGATTGTTTGGAACCCCTGCAATATTAATAGTAGAATATAATCTAACATCAGATAAAGTAAAAGAATAAGTTTCAGTTACATTGCCTAAGCTTCCTCCTCTTGAAGTTAAAGGTGTAATAGTTTGAGCACTAGCTTGTACGATAGAATAACTTCCAGCTACACCGGTTATAAAAGGTATAACATAAGTACCACGGGTTGCAGTAGTTAATTTATACTTCATAATTTGAGTTTCATCAGGAAAAGCTTCTAATAGAGGCATGTTTTCAATTGCCTCTCCATAATATGCTGAACCTGATGGGTGAGAAGGATTATATAATGTGTAATCAATTTCATCGTCAGATAAAGCAAACTTAGTAATATTATAAGCTCCATTACCTTGAGCTAGCAATTCTCTTCCTTTTTTGGTTATAATTGCATCAACGGTTACAATAGTATTGTTTAAATATGCCATTTTTTATTAATTTTATCTCGTATAAATATCGTTAATTTAAATATTTTAAAATTTATCTCCAATTATTTTTAATTTACTTGGTTAAGACTATTAGGACTTCCTAAAAAATCAGATAAAGCTGGGGATTGATATTTAGGAGTTAAATAACCTTGGGAAGTAGTTCCTATGTTAGGTTTTTGACCTTTTAATAAAATAAATTTAGCATCATCAGTATACCTTCTAATCATAAATTGATTTATATTACTACCACTTGGGGGTGGAGCATTAAGTTGAATTTGAAGATTAGGTGCATAAGATACTTGATATCCTGTTTCAGCTCCTATAAAACTTCCTCTTAATGAAGAACCATCACTTTGAACAACATCTAAAATAATTCTAGTACTACTTTCATTACCCTCAAACCTAATCTCATCCCCAATTTTAATTTCAAAAGGAATAACTAAAGGACTAAATCCTGAATCAGGAATGTTTATTGGGGTTCTACCATAAGATCTAGCTAAAGATGTAGATCCTGTTAACCATGTACTATCAACTGAACCTGTTGTCCATATAGAAGAAGTTGTAATTGATGATTCATTAAATCCTAATTGAGTAGATTTAAAATAATCATTATTAAATGCATTAACTCTTATAGTTCCTACAGCTTTAACTTCTTGTGGAATAATTACTACTTTTACAGTATCACCAGCTTCAAAAGAAGCAAAATCTTCTTGTTCTAAGGTAATACTACTTGTAGCCCCACCTGCAGCTAAATTTAATAAACCTTCTTCTAAAGTTATATTATTATTTTTCAATAATCTAACTGTAAATAAACCATCTAGTAAAGATGAAGTAGGTGAAGATAATGTTACTTTAGTAGAAAATTTGATATCAGTTATAGATGCACTAGTAAAAGTATAAGTATCTGTAGTAAGATTAAAACTTGCATTAACACCACTTGTAGAATTACTCTGAGTTGTCCAGTTATAAGTAACTTGAGAGGAAGCAGTTGGAACAAATGTATAACTTCCTGTGTTTCTAGCTATAAATTCATAATCTACACTTGCAGGAACATCTATCTGGAATGGAATTGATGAAGTAAAAGTACTAGTTCTAGTTAAAGGGTTATAAATCTCATTATATAATACAGGATCTACTCTTTTACCTCCTTTAAGTACTTGTTTTTGACCTACTAGATTTCTTTGATCTGATTCAAATTCTTGGATATCAAATACTTCAACATTTACAAAATCATTAGTACTGAAATTATTTTCAATGTCTGGTTGGGCAAATGAGAAACCATCTAACTGAGGATAATTACTTACATCCAGTATTCCTGATTGGTTTAATCTTAAAGATACATCTTCTGCGTTTTCTCTAAGAGCAGTAGCATTAAGAGATGTTATACTAGCTACAGAAGGAGTTAAAATTTTATCAACTTGTACTATAGATGCATTTTTTATTTCGGGAGCAGCATCATTTATATTTTTAAAACTAACAGCAATAGATTTTAGTGATTTGATAGGAATTCTATCACTAACTACCATTGTATTAATAGGTTTAGGAGTTATAGTAGAACCATTTATATTTAATAAATTTTTATCAAAAAATAGATCTTTAGTATTTTTAATAGCAGAAATAATTCCTCCTGATACTTGGTTAACATCAGGTGATATTATTTTTGTACCATTGTATCTTGCTCTAATATGAGGAGTATGACTATAATTATAAGGTTTTACATTTGATCTTATAGCAGTATTATTTAATATCCTATTAAAATTTTGTGGTATAAAAGAACTAGAAGGTGATGTTGTAAATTGGGGTCCTATAGCAGGATATCTTGATTCTAAGTAAATTTTATTCTTTTCATATTGATCTACTAATCCTGATAATACATCACAACTTGTATTATAAAAAGGCTGAGTTAAGTAAGGTTCTACAATTGTAGAAGCAGACTAAAAGATTGAGTAGCTATTAAATTACCAGAGGCATCTGAGGCTGTTAATGTTACTTTAATTTCTTGGAAATATTGGTCTAATGAAGAAGATATATCACCTAAATCCCCACCTATAACCTGTCCCACTCCTACTTTATCTTGTATAAAGAAAGTTAAATTTTCAAATGGGTTAAAAGGTGTAATGTTAGAGGCTGAAATTGAATAATTAAATATAACATCTTCACTAAAAGATGAAGATAATTGAGAACCTGAAGAAGCATTAACGGGTAAATTAATTACATCTGAGAAGAATAAAGGAGTAGTATTTTTAGCTATACCAAAATTAAAATTATAACCCGTAGAAGGATCCATTCCTGTATTGTTATAAGTTACAGATCCTGAAAAGTTTACTTTAAAGTTAAAATTAAATATAGCAAAATCATTAGCTTCACCTGACTCAGTTATAGCTGTAGTATATTTGTAAGCAGTAAATAAAGTACTAGTTTCATCATCAGCAGTATCTACAATACTTTGAGTAAAATCAGTATCTATAGAAGCTGTTACTGAACCTGTTCTATTCCATGAACTATCAGATGAGATAGGAAAATCAAAAAATAATATATTTTGTCCTATTTTATCTCCACTTATAGTTGAATTTCCAACATTATTGAAATTAACAGGGACAGTTGGGTTTTGACCATTTAAACCTGAAGGCATAAAACCTGTTACTATGATTTCATTAGTTGTAATGTTTTCAAAAATAAGGTTATAAGGACTACCATTATTTAAATTTGAAGAAGGACCCGAACCTGAAAAGAATGTTACACTAAATTCCACTGCTTCAGGAGAACCACCAGCACCATTATTTGAGTCTATAATATATGAAAATGAACTATTATCTCCAGAATAATCTATAGCAGATAAAATCCAATTTGAACCTGTAATAACATTTTTAAGTTTATCTCCTATAAAAATTTCACCCCCTGAACCTGTGGTCGAAATTGTAATAAGATATGAAGACCCACTTGAAGGAGTTAAGTTATCTGTATACCATTCACCATCAGCTCCTACTGCTGTATCATTTAAAGTTCTTGCTTCACTTCCAGTAGCATAATAAGCATCATTTAAAACAGTAAAAGATGATGTAAAAGGACCAGGAACTGAGGATAAACTATAAGTAACACTACCCGTTATAAAATTACTTGGTTTTCTGTAAGTAGTATCATTTATAATATCTACAACTCCATTTTCTGAAATCTGATAAGTATAATGAGTAGAGGCTTCAGAAATTGTTTCTACAGGTAATTCAAATAAATTATTACTTTCAAATAATAACCTTAAATTATTAATATCTTGTATAAATTGAGATTGATCATCTCCATTAATATCTTCTTTATGGATTTTAACATATTGAACTCCTTGGAAACCATTTTGATAAGTTTCTCCTGAATATAGGATTAATATTTGACCTGATTTAGGGGTTAAAGTATTAAATTGTTCAATAGTATTTCCAAAAGTAGAAGAAAATACTATAGGAGAATATTGTAGAGCTTCATCAATAGCATCTAAAAATATAGCACATTGAGGGTTTAACGATTGAGTTGTTACTGTAATTATAGAACCACTAAATTCACCTGTGTAAAATTCTGCTTGTGTGCTATTAATTTCTACCACACTACCACTTACAGTTGAAATGCTTTCACTAAAAGATTGTGTTAAATCCATTATAAAAGAACCTGCAGAAGGATTAACTCCTTCAGACTGACCTTCAGGACTATATGAAAATTGATTATACTGTTCAAAAGAACCTAAAGTACCTCCTTTAATACTACCAATATTAACAGAACCTGAGTATGAAAGGTCTATAAAAGTTGGTAATAAAATTGGTACTCTGTTTCTTTCTAATAAATGTTGTTTTATAACTAAACCTGTAGAGGCTTCTACTCTAGCAGGAACAAAATCTTTAAGTAACTTAAATAAAGAATTATCAAAATATTTAATTAATCTTGTATAATCTTTTAAGTTGTAATTATGTGTATATTTTTCAAAAAAATTATTTCTAAATTTTTCTAAATCAGGATATTGATTAGAACCTGTAGTAGATAGTAAAGAAGGATTACCTAGATATTCTCCTATATTAAAGAAACCTAATTGGTTTATAATATCATCATTAATCTCATTTTGAGGAGAAAAAGCAATTTCTAAAGTAGTTAAATCTCTAGTATATGTTTGATTTTGTGGAGGATTAGTTTCTATTTTAACTAAGGGTGATAAAGTATCTCCTGATGCTGTTGTTTGAACATCAATTCTAATCTTATCATTTATTCTATTTTTTACACCACTAACTACTTGGTCTAGGAAAATATATTCTTCATTTGTAGAAAAAACATAAGAACCACTTATACTATAAGAACTTCCATTATCAAATGAAGAAGTAGGAGTATAAGAACCTGTTACTGAAGGATGGACTGAAGTTCTAGATTGGTTTCCTGTTCCTGAATTATCTAAAACAGCACCTAAAGGAGCTCTAAAAAATAAAGAATTTAAAGATGAATTTGAACCTTCTAAAGCATTACCTTCTATAGATAATGGGTTCATTACATAATCTTCAAAAGATTGAGTATTTAAAGCTATATCATAATATCTAACTTCTTGAAGTGAGCCTGTAAATGGTTGGTAAGTTTTACCTCCGTAAGTATAAGAACTACTGTAAGGTAATAGTAAAGTACCTTCATCAGACCAGGCTGTACTTCCTGAACAAGAAGCTGATTGATAAAATCCTATTTGTGACCCATCATTACCTGTATAAAGTTTATTAGCTGTATATAAATTATAAACATATTCACTTCCTGAAGCAATTTCAGTAACCATTAAAGATACCCAAGTATTATTAAATACAGGCATATAAACACTAGCTGAAGTATTATTAGTAGCATTTATATATTTAATAGTAGCAAAAGTATTTTCAGGGTTTACTATTGAACCTGAGTATGAACCAGATGTAAATAATGAACCAGTATATTCAATAACTACGGCAAAATCCGTTGAATTTTTTGTTACTGCTAATGATTGACTATATGATGTAACTGTAGCTAGATTAGGTGATTTAAAACGAAATTCTACAGTTTTTGGATATTCAGATGAATTAGCTGAAGATGTCCAAGGGATTTCTACCCATCCCCCAGATCCTGAAGGGGTAAAAGCATAATTAGCTTTATTATACCAATAATCCCAATCATTTGAATTATCTCTATCTTTACCCCCAAATTCAGATATTCTTAAAATAGTATTAGGAACACCATAACAATTGATAATAATTCTTAGGGCATCTATTGTACCTTTTTTCTTTAAAATAGTAGGTAAGTTATGATATAATCTACTATAGATTTCTTCATTTACTTCACTTAAAGGAATTACATCAGAAGAAGCAGTTATATAATTTGTAATTAATTCAGAACCTGTTGGAGGTAAAAGACTACCACTAGCTCCTATACCTAAAAACGCATTATATAAATCTTGATTACTAAAATTATTTTGATAAATTTTAATACCAAAATCTCGTAAAATATCTGCAATTAAATCCCTAGAGGCACCATAATTTACTCTATTATCTCTATCGTATTTATTGCTAATATCTTTAATATAAACCCAAATACTATCAAAATGTTGACCCATCATTTCAACAAATAACTCATAATTAGAATTATCTGAATCTTCTCTAATAAAATCAGGTATAGTATAAACTAAATTATTAACATTTTCTCTATCATAATCAGAACCGCTTGTTAAATTTTCAGCTAACCAAGTTTGTGCTTCTGAAGAAGTAGTATTATATAATGTATAGGGTTTTGTAGAATTAGATTTAGGCCAAGTTTTACTACCAGATTCAAAATACATATAACGTTCAAACCCATCAAAATTTTCTATAATACCAGAAATTAAATTTTGATAAACAGCAGAACTTGCTGAAATAGGAGTAGTAGGGGTAGAAGTTGCTAAACTACTACTAATTTGATAATCTTCTAATAATTGTAATTTATAATAAAAATTTTCAATACGAGTTTCAACTGAAGAGAAATATACAAATTCAGAATAATTTGTATAATCGATATTAGGTTCAATCCCTTTTTTATTTAGGATATTACCTAATTGGTTATATAAACTAGCACTAGGAGAATTTCTTAATTGAGATAAATTTAAAAAATCAGAAGAATTATTTACCTCATCTTGAATTTTTAAATTAAAATTAGGACCCTGTAAGAAAGGAGTAGTGGTTGAAAAAACTGTATCATCCTGTAATTCTATTTGGTATGCTACAGAATCTGCTACTTTATCTACTATCCATAATTTGTTTTTTAAACTAAACTCAGCAGGTAAAGGTTCATATAATTTAATAAAAACCCCAATATTAGTAGGATCTGAGGTATCAATTAAAGCATTATTAGCTATAACTAATTTATTATCACCAAAATTTAAGAAGAAGTCTTTATAATAAGTAGCAGTAGATAAAATTTGCTTTAAGGAGTTGTAACCTGCAGAAATTTCATTTCCTGTTAACTGATTAGTGTTAATTTTTAACTCAGTTCTATCAGATGATATTTGAGAGATGTAATAATTTACATCAATACTTGATGACAATAAAGGGTTAAAGAAGTGATATAAAACATTAAAAGTACCTTCAACAAATCCTAAATTTTGAATATCTTGGTCAGGATTTATTATTAAACCTTCATTTGTACTTAAATAATTCTGTAAATTAGAATCAGATTCAATAATATCTCCATTAAGATTATAAACATAATATTCTATATAATCTCTATTATCTAACCAAGTTGAGGTAAAAATAGAACTAGAAATTAATGAAATATCATCTGTAGAATAATCTTGATATTCTAATGTAATTGGGTCTAATGATTGAATATTTTGTACTATAGCCATATGGTTCTAAATATTAGCTTTTTAAAAATGTCTATTAAAATTTATTAACTTAAATTTCTAGTTGCAGCATCAATCTGAACTTGGGCTAATTCTTGTTGTTTATTAATAAGTTCATTTATTAATTCTGTTAATTCTAATAATAATTCACTTATAGTATTATTAATAGCTTCTTCATAAACATAATTTCCGCTTCTTTGTATTAAATATTGTTTAGAGTTAAATTCACCTTCATCAGGTATAGAAGGTAATAATCTACTATAATCTTTAAAAAAATCATAAACAGTATAACCTGGGTCAATTGGAGTGGCTGTAGGGGCTATTCCAAACTCAGAAAATTTAGTATTAATAGTTTTTAAATATTGATCTCTATTAAAAACTTGGTCATTTAATTGAATTTTTTCGGCCATAATTTTTTATTTAAGGAGTTGCAAAATTTTCAAGATTACTATTACTTTGACCTAAAGTATTAAAAGCACTACTTACAGAACCTGTTTCAGCAGCATCCGGATTTAATTCAACAAATTCAGGGTCTGAAATTTGTAGAATTTGTAAGTTTATACTTGATATTTCTTCTCTAATGTCATTAATTTGTTGTAATAAATCTTGAATAACAGGATCATTTACTGGATTAAAAGTTGCAGCTATTAAAGCATGAGAACCTGAAGGTAAAACTGATAAACTAGTACTACCAGTCCTAGGAATGTCAAAAAATAAACTATTATATTTATCAAAAAATTCAGGGATAGTTAGTGAAGAGGTAACAGGAGGAATTGATAAAGAACTAGTTAATTGAGAAAAAGTCGTATCAATATTTTGTTTATATTGATTTTTTTCAAAAACACTAGCCTTTAATTTTATATTTTTTTCCATTTTTAATATTGGTTACCATAGCTACCAAAATTTGATCCTTCTCTATTTACTTTAAAATACATACCATCATCAACTATTAATTGATTTCCCCCTAAACTACATGATATTAAAACTTTATAATATCTTTCAGGTTCTAAACCATTCATGTATATATCAAAATAACTAGATTCAGAATCAGCACTTATTTTAGTATAAGTAGAATCAAAATTAATAACATACTCATTAGTATCCAAATCTTTTAAAGCAAAAGATGAAGATTCTGGTAAATAATAGTTAGTAGCAGTTAATGAAGATGTTTGATAAACTCTTGCAGGGTATTTAGGCCTAGAATAAATCCTAAATCTATTTACTGAATTTTCATTAAAAACACCTGGGTTTTCTTGTAGTGAGAAATAAGCCTGTGATGAAGTAATTATAGTAGATGTGGAAGATCCAGTATCAAAATTATAATCATTCCATCTAAATTCTAAATATGGTGGATATATGGTATGAGTATCCCTAGAAAAATATTTTAATTCTACTTGATACTCACTATTATTTACAAATTCATGACTATTAGGTTGTTTTAAAATAAATCCATAATTATTTAAACTACCACTATACCATTCTTTAACAGCAGAAGACACATTTAAACTTATATCTTTACTTTCATATAAAGAAAATTCTTGTGAGGCTGAAATAACAGGATTAAAACTACTTCCTGTTATATACCATAAACCTCCTCCTATAACAGAGTAAGTTGTGTTATATGAAGCTGTAGTATTAGAATCAAAGATTCCAGTTGTCCAAACTGTGCTTCCAGAATAATCTGAGAATCTCCAACTGGCTCCATCTTCTGTTAAAGGATTATCTAAATACTTACCTGTTCCATTCTGCCATTCTTTAGCTAAAGGGTGAGCTACAATTGAAGAACTTAATGTTAATCCTGTTACTGTGGAAACTAAACAATTTAAATAAACATCAAAATTAGATCCTGAGATTTTACTATTTATAATATTGTTAATTTCTGTTTGATCAAATTGGATTAAAAATCTACTTACTTGAGGGTTTATAGTATTATTAGCACCAAAAGTTGTAGTAGTAGCTTCAAGGATTTCATCTAACCCTGTGTTCATTGAAGGAAATAAAGAGTATATAGTTGTATCTTTACTAGGAAATAATTTATATACAGCCATTTTTTATTTATAAATATTAAAATGATACAACTTTACCTTGAATATCGGTTGTAGGATATTTAACTTCAAAAATCATAGGGTCTAAGGAAGGATAAATAACATTACCTGCAGTAGCACCTAATATATCATATCCAAATCTTGAATATCCTAAATTTTCACCTGTTTTATTTATTATTTCTATATTTTTAACAGTTTGAACTCCTTCTACTCTATCTAATAATACATTTAATTCTTTTAAAATAATAGGTTGATTAATCTGCCAATTATCAATATTAAAATAATCTATTAAAGAATTAATACAATTCAAAATTACTTCACTACTATTATAATCAGGTAATACTATTATCTCAAAATTAATACCTATATTAACTATAAAAGCTTCTTTTATATTAACAGTATCACCTACCATTCTATATTGAGAAAGATAAGTTCTAAGGTTTTGCTTTAAAGCTTGTGTAGGGATTGCTAAATTTTTATTTTGATCATATGTTAAAACATATAAATCTAAAATTGGGGTATTTTCAGCATTAGGTGAATCTTTTAAAGAAACAGGAGTAATATGAGCTTTAGAAACTGAACCATAATTAGAAGGCATACTTAAAGCTCTAATTAAGTAATCATCAGCAGTTACTGTTCTTTGTTGAGTAGAAAAATTTGAAATAGCATTTTGCCTAATTTCTGCTATAGAATCACCATCACCACCTCCACTTGAAGCAGTTGGATTAGTTACAGCTATTGAATTAAAAACAGTTTGTGCTGTAGTTGGGTCTAAATTACTGTTTAAAAACTCAATATTAGCAGTTAAAGTAGTTAAATCATTAGAAGGAACATTAGCTTCAATACCTCCTCCAGTTAAATATCTAATAGTTAAAGTAGTATTAGAAGGAGCAATACCATAAGTATTAGTAAATATAAAATTAGTTGGTGAAAAAGCTGTAGTTAATTTTACCTTTTCAAAAGGTAACCCTATACCTACATTATCAGGATTAGGAATTATACTTTCATCATCATCTGTAGTTTTACCTGCACCAAATTGAAGTTGAATAGATCCTGAATTTAAAAATTTAGTAGCAAATCTTCTTTGTACTTTTCTTAATCTTAAAAGATAAGGAACATCCCCTGAATCTGAAGTAAAATTAGGATCAAAAGCATTAGAATTTCTTACAGTATCAAAAACGGTTTCTTGTCCTAAAGTATCTACTTCATACCATTCATTACCATCAGAATCAACAATATCTAAAATTTCTACAATATTAGAATCATTAATAGTAGTTGTAAAAAATGATTGAGGAGCACCTACAGAAACTGTAGTAGTATTAATGGTAGCTGAAATAGATTTTCTTGATTTTTTTAATAAGAAAAATGTTGGGTTACCACTTCCATCAACTGAATAAACAGTTACTTCAGTTGGGTCTAAAGACCCTGAAGATGCAAAATTTAAATCATCTTGAACTAAAAATCTTACAGCACTGTTACTTGTAGATTTAATAGAAGCATTTTGATTTACAAATAAAGCATAAGAATAATCAGGAATGTAATCCCCAGAACCACTTTCTATAGCTGGTACTTGTTGATAGAAATCAATATCAGTAGTTGCAACCCCAGTTACTCGAGGTTTATAACCAAACATGTAAGCTAATTCAAATAAATTGTTTTCTTGACGAGCAAATTGTAAATATGTTTCTTGTAATTGGTTATCCAAATAAAATGAAAGAACATCACCTACATAAGAACCCATTTCTATAAACATCATACCTGGAGAAGCAGGGGAAAAATCATTATATGATGTTGGGAAATAGGTCCTAGCATAATCAATAAGACTTTGTCTGAAAGAACCAAAATCTCTGTTTATATATTTTATATCTCTATTCTTAACCATTAATTAAAAAGTATTTCTAAAGAATCTGTTGTGTTAGTATTTGCTACATTATAAACCATTTTTATTGTAACTTGTTGTTCTTGGGTACCTTGACCTTGAAATATAGATAATTCTTTAACTATAACATTAGGAAAATATTGAGAAACTTGAGATTGAATATCTTCTTTTAAAAAATCTAAATTCCCATCTGTTATTTGTGTAAAAATAAATCTACGTAAATCACCTCCAAATGAAGGGTTTAAATATCTTTCACCCTTATTAGTTAAAAAGAAATTAATTAAATTAGATTTAATAGCATCTTTTGTAGTATAAGTAGTTTTAAAAGCTGTAGGTGAAGAAAAAGGTAAAGATACCCCAATACCTACACTAGGTTTTAAATCTAAAGGTGATATTTTTCTAGGACTAAAAGCCATTTCTTATTTCATTAAACTTGAAATTTGCTCTAAACTTAATTCACCTGATGGTAAATTTCCATTTATAGGATCAACTCCAGGTTGTCTAGGATTAAATGTTTGTGCATTTGAAGAATTAAAACTTAAAGCTGTTTCATTCATTACATCCATATATGATTTTTTAGCATCAATTATAGGTTTTGATGAAAGTTGTGGGGTAGGTATAGAAACACTTTCTTGTATGTATTGTTTAGGAGAACGAACTGCTTCAAGTAGAATATCTTTCAATTCTTCTTGAATGGCTTCTTTTACTGATTCTTTAACTATTTTTTTTAATTCGTTAAGTTTCATTGCTATTTTATTTATAAATATTAAAAATTATTTTTTTTATCTTGCTTCAAAAAGTTTTTTAGCTAATCTTAATTGTTCTTCTATAAAGTTGTTTTCATTTAAATTATTATAAATTGTCCCCTGATGTGTAAAACTTGTAGTTTTAGTTGATTCAAGATAGTGTTGAGATGAAGGATTAAAAAATCTTACTTTACTATAAGCCCAATTTACTTTAGGATTTAATTGATAATAAGAATCTAAAAATTTTAAATAATTACTAGTAAGGGCATCATCATCACATAAAATAACTACAACATCTGAATCAGAACTATGAATAGCCTTATTCATAAATTCTCCATGACGAGAACCTCCTTGAATCAATTTTTGTTCTTCAGAATCATTTATAGCTACATAGTTAACTTTAGAATTATCTAAACCATAATTCAATAAAGTAGATTCAAAGTCATTGTTTCCTGAGTCATCTATGAATTCTAGGTTCCAATTTGAGTATGATAGATTTTTTATACTTTCTAAAGCATTTAAAACCATTTTAGGACGCCTATAATAGGCTAAAATAATTAAAAAATTCAAATCCATTATAATCCACCAGTTAGTTTAATAGTGGCACCATTAATATACTCATTATTAATTAAAAAATCAATGGTATTTGCTATTTCTTTAGGAGTACCTAAACGTTTTGCGGGGATGTTATTTATAGTGTTTTTGATAAATTTATCAGGAAGAGTGTATGTAAGTCCCCCATCCATATAACCTAACTGGATACAATTAGCTGTAATGCCCTTAGAAGCATTTTCTAAAGCAATAGTTTTTACTAGATTTTCATAATAAGCTTTAGTAGCAGCGTAAATTGAAGTACCTATAACATTACGATCAACTGTAATACTTGATGCTAAAATAATTCTACCATATTCTTTGTTTCTCATGTCTTTTAAAGCACGATTAACACATTCAGTAACACCTTTAATATTAATATCTATTTGTTTAGATAATTCAGGATCATTAGAATTATACTTATGGGCAAATGAGTTATAATTGTAATTAGAAAATATTACTACAATATCAGTATCAGGATTTTTAAAAAAATAATTAGATATATCGTGTTCTCTAGTAAAATTTACTGATGTTGAGCTTATAGAGTTTACATCATATTGATCTAAAAACTTTATTACTTGGGAACCTAATCCACCAGAACCTCCAAAAAATGCTATTTTTTTCATTTATAATCTAATTTTAAATAAGCTACTCCATAAGTCCATCCTGATCCAATAGCTGCTAAAATCAGTTCACTACCAGTTTTAATAAGATTATTTTTAATTAACTTATATAAAGCCATAGGTACAGAAGCTCCTGCTGTGTTAGCGTATTCCATCATATTAAAACATACTTTAGATTCCGGAAAATTTAAAATTTTAGCCGTTTCTTTAAGCACATTATGAGATGGTTGGTGTGGGACCATATAGTCAATTTTATTAATATCTATATTATTTTGGGAAAGTAATAAATTTATTTCACGAGGCAAAGTTGTAGTTCCAAATTTATATACTTCTTTACCATTCATATTAAATTTAGAATCTCTATCACAATTAAAATGTTCCCAACCAGTTCCATCTGCTCCTAATTTACTAATAAAGTTAGAATTAATAGATTTGGTTAAAACTAAAGCAGCAGAACCATCACCAAAAAAACATGAATTTCTATCTTTCCAATTTGTAATTTTAGAATAAGTTTCGGCAGAGATTAATAGTATATTTTTATATTTATTTAATAAATTAGATACTAAATCTAAACCATACACAAATCCTGAGCATACAGCATTGATATCAAAAGAGGGGCAAGTGGCTTCTAATTGATTTTGGATCATACAAGCTACTGATGGGGATACTTTATCAGCTGAAGAAGTGTTAACTATAATTAAATCTATTTCTTTGGGGGAAATATTAGCATCATTAAGAGCTTCTATAGCAGCATTAGTACCTAAAGTAACTACATTTTCTTCTAAACTTGCTATATGACGTTGTTTAATCCCTAACTTTTTCTCAATCCAACCAGCTTTACTTCCAGGTGTGGTATATTCAATATCAAAATTAGTAATTACGTTTTTAGGGACAGATTGACCTATTCCTAAAATTTTTATACTAGATTTCATGATTTAAAATATCTTTCTTAGATAAATCTTTTTCAGCATAAACTCCATTAGCTGTATCTGAGAACATTGGTGAATAATAGTGGTTACAACCCTCAAAATAGTAATGAGTAGCTTGAGCATACCTAGTAGAATTGGGGTCTAAAATTGGAGCTCCACCATGTAATAAATTAGAAGCCCAAATTAAAGTTTGTCCTTTTTTTCCTATCCATTTTTTCTTATAACCACCCATAGCTTCAAGTAATTGTGATAAAAAATTTTCATATTCATGATAATTATCAAATTGATTACCAAATTCAACTACTGGGAGGTTTAAGTTTTGAAAATTATAATGTGGCCATTTATGACTACCAGGAACAATATTTAAAGGACCACAATCTTCAGTTATATCTTGTAATGCTGTCCAAGTACCTACCA
>Ga0208160_1000731_pt1 | contig 14819 bp, 13 predicted proteins | sample CB_VirMetaG_FD_184536 | JGI IMG/M metagenome (GOLD analysis project Ga0208160, IMG submission 184536) | Freshwater to marine saline gradient viral communities from Chesapeake Bay - CB_1504_1 Viral MetaG (SPAdes) (version 4) | ecosystem: Environmental > Aquatic > Marine > Coastal | place: USA... | reverse complement strand
AGTAGTTGGGATAGCTTGATAACGATTCATATTAGTAATTATCAAATGTATTACCTTCTCGAGTTAATGCTATATAGTTTTCTCTTTGGTAAACTAAATAACCTTCATCTGTTAATCCAGCAGATGTATCTGGTTTAAAGTTAACATCTCTTTTATTAGCATGTTTGTCTTTTAAATTCTTATAAGTTTGATTCTGTGGCTGATTTGCTTTAAATAATGTACCTACTGGTTTTCTTGGTAAGAATTCTGGGATAGGAGTAAATGTCATTGACACATCAATCATCTTAGGTAATTCAAATACTCCGGGGTTGTTATCTGCCGAAGCTTGGTCTGGGGTTGTTTGGTAGCTTTCACCATCTGAGCCTATGCCAATTTCCCAACCAGCATCAAAATTAGCTGTATAAGTTAAGCTATTTATAAAACCAGGTTGATCAAATAAATAAGCACCTACTGTTAATTCAACTAAAGGAGCTCTCATATAACCTTGAGGGCTATAATCTGGCATGGTGTTACCTGCTAAATAGTTGAGTTTTTTATACATTGGAAGTAATTCTTGAACAGATTGAGCTACAACTGTCCAAGATAAATTAACTTGTCTAGTAAATCCAGCGTACCTATAAAGAGAGTCACCTCTACCAACATATTTTTGAGCAGCCCATTCTGGGTTGTAATTGTCTGTAAAAGAATTTAAAAAGGCTCTAAAATGCATAAAATCCTTTAAAGAAGGATTATCATTATCTATAGCTGCTACTCTAAATTTAACTAAATCATTTAAAGCTCCACCTACGTCTGTACTATCAGCTGCTACGTTAGAAGCTCTATAGATAGGGAATGCTGTAATAGTGTCAAGAGCTTTAACAGGTTTACCATTATTACTATAATCTACACCTTTACTATAATCAAATCTATTATAGAAGGAACTTCCAGGATCGCCTAAATTAACTCGTTTTTCAATGTTTTTTTCAGTATAATTTGGAGCTGCTGCTATAGTATTTGATAATAATTTACCATTAGCATCTTTAGGTAAAGAAGCATGTAAATCTTTTCTAAAATCTCTTAATGTAGCTCCATAAGTAGAATAACCTGTAGTAGTAGAAGCAAATGAAGCGCTATCATTACTAACCCCGATTAATTGATCCTGAGTGTAGGTTAGAACACCATTAGAATTTGGTCCTAAATTATTATAAGGGAGGGCATTAGTAGAGGTTGATGTACCATCGGCTTCACTTATTGCATTATAAGTAGCATCAAATACTTGTATATTTTCACCTGTACCTTGAGGTAAAAGTGCACCTTTAGCTAAAACATATTGTCTACTAACACCAAAGTTTCCTACTATTCTATTTAAGTTAAGAACAGGAGCAGGAGCTATAACAGATTCTGGGTTGAATAAAAGGGTAGATACACTATTATTATCTTTTCCATCTAAACGTAAATCCCAAATTGGAGGTGTAGATGTAGGTGTAGCTGCAGGTTCAGGTTGATTAAGTGATTGGGCAAGGAATGCGTTTTGCATTGCTATATTACCCATACCTGATGTAGAAGAAATATAAATTAACCCAGGGTTAATAGGGTTTTGTGTAGAAGTAAGAGGTGTTTCAACATACAAATACTTTTTAGTATTAGGGTTATTAAGACCTGTTCTTAAATAACCCCCACCAGGATTACCTGCAAATGGAATAATTGTGTTACCTATACCTAATTCAGCACCAGGTCCCCCTGTATATGATAATATTTGGTTATCAAAAGGAGATATAGTAAGGCTTTTATTATTATTAGCAAGTCCATTTAAGATTTTACTATTATATAATTGAGCTAATCTATTTACATCATAATCAGCTCCTCCTACATTTCCAATTTCAAACTCACTTCCTAATTTTTCTAAATAAGTTCTTTGAGTTTGTTTGTTAAAATAAATCCCTTCACCTATACCAGCTACACTCGCTAAAGTACTTAAAGGATTATATAAACCATCATTTAAAGCACCTCTTGTATTTTGTTCTCGAACTCCAATACGAGATAAAAGTTCTTGTTTACCTATAAATAAAAGACCTTGAGGTGAAGCTAAGAATTTGCCTACTCTAACTTCATCCTGAACTATTGCTCGAGGAAGACCAAATCCGCCTCTAAAAAAGTCTGTAACATTACCACCAAGCCCACCTAAAGGAGGTAATCCACTAATTAGCTGATATCCATTACTTTCAGGAGCATCAGGAATTTGTGTAATTACATAAGGTGGATCGGTGTATGTCTTGTACTTTAGAGACTTAAGATTAGTCGTTGAAGATACTAAAGGCATACTTAACCATTAAGACTATTAAAGTCCGTTTACTAAAAATCCTCTACCTTCTGGGGCTGATAATTTGTATCTATCACCAGTTAATTCACCATTAGAAAAGTCTAATGTAGAAGGTGGTGGTAATACTACAACAGCTGATTTTTTAGGGCCATCCATTCTAAAGTAGTCTGCTTTTTGCAATTGCAAGTTAGGACTACCATCTAATGAATAACCATCAGTTGGAGCTGTTGGGCCCGCCCAGTGCATTTGAGTTTGAGTTTTTTGAGTATTCTTTAATGGTGGTGGAGTATTTCCGTCCCAATAAGTCAAATCTGAGCCTTGGTTAACTAATTTATCTAATAATGAAGCCATATTAAATTGATTTAATGTTTATTATAAATATTAACCCTTATTGGAGCTGAGCAGAGTTTGTCATTTGTCCTACCTCTAATTGGTTAGGATTAATAACTACTTTCATTTGTGCTATAGCTCTTTGTTGTTGGGCCATAACTTCTTTTAAGGATTTGAGTTCTGAGATTAATGGGGTTAAATCTATTGATGTAGATGATCCTTGAGTTGGAGATCTTAAATCACCACGTTCAGATACATTTAATGGTTTAATTTTAGCGCCTTCAGGGAGTTGTACAATTTCAGGACCAACCTCACCTACTCTAACCATACCACCTTCTTCTACTTCACCACCAAATTGAGCGCCTGGGGCTGAATTAGCTTTATTTGATTCTGAGTATAGATAAGCTATACCAGCAGCTGCCGCAGCTCCTGCAGCAATCATACCAACTCCAGGTGCTCCCCCTAATGATTGATAAGCAGCTTTAACGATATCAACAACAGCTGCCCCTAACGATAAATTTTTAGCAGTTCTGGCTACTTGAACTACTTTCATTAAACTTGCTACTAAACTTCCCCCCATAATAGCCGCTAAAAGTTCAGTATTACCTAAGATACTACTTATAATTTCAGCAAATGTTCCTAAAGGACCTTCAGCTATCTGTACAAATAAATCTTTCATTTTATTGATAGATTCATTGAACTTTTCTTGCATAGTAAGATTTTCTACTCTTTTAGCTACATCTTCACCCTCAGCTGCTGCTATCTCTTCATAAGTTTTACCTCTATATTGTTCTAAAAGAAGCATATCACTTAATTCACCAACACTCATTCCTAAAGATTGAGCAAAACTTTGTTGTGCAATAGCATTCATATTTTGGAAGTCACTAAAGTCTCCCATTTGTGAATTAATTTCATCCATTAACCCACTAATGTCATTAGTTAAAGCATAATAACGTGCTCTTTCTAAATTAATATCTTTACCTGTAAGTAATTCAGCTTCTAATTCTGCTGAGATTGAGTCTTCAAAATTAAGTAATGATCCTGCTATTTTATTTACTCCCTCTAAAGAAGTACCTAAAGCTTGAGCTTTAGCAACAGCTTCAGTTAATGCGGTAGTAGAGCCTTTAAATTGGACTAAATTATAGGCTGATGCTTTACCTACATCACCCATTACTTTTTTAATATTTAATTGGACTCCATATTGAGAACTTACAGATTGAGCTGTTGCGTATGAGTCTAATTTTTGTTGACCAAAATCTTTACCAGTAGCTTCAGCAAAGTACTGCAATTGAGCTGCCTCTTTACCTTCAATTCCTAAAAGTTTAGTTAATTCAGCTTGAGTAACTAAGTTATCTTTATTAATTTTACCTTGTAAACCTAATAGATTTGTAAGTTCACCTTGGGCTTTAACTAAATCTCGAGTATTAATTAAATTATTACCAGAAGCAGTAGCAGCACCTGCAAGTTCTGATCTTAAATCTCGGGCTTCTCCGTAAGATAATGCTAAATTCTTTTGTAAAGAAACAACATCTTTGTCTAAAGAACCTATTGCATCTTTAATTTGTTTAAAAACAAATAATAATATAGTAAAGGGGTCAGTAAGTGCTTTAAATGCTTTTCCAAGAGTATTTTTGGCTAACATTCCTAAAGCTTCAGATTGACTTACAACTCTTCCTTCAGTTTCATAAATCTTTTGAATTTCTTTTTCAACTTCAGCATAGGATTGAGCTGCAAATTTCCCTATCCCGGGAATAGATCCTAATAGTTTGGTTAATTGTCCTGCTACACCTAAAGCATTTTCAATTTCTTCGGCAATTTGCTTTTCTTTTTCTCTTTCTGCGTTTTGCTTTTCTAATTCTTCAGTATTTAACTGGTTTAAAGCATATTGTTGTTGAAGGATACTTAAGTTTTCTGATGCGTTTTCAAGGTCAGCGGTTTTAGCAGAAAGTTGTTCTTGAAGGTTTTGAAGATTTTGTTCATTAATAACTTGTCCTTCAGCAGCTTTTGCTAATTCCTCTTCAATAGATTTTTCTAAGCTTTGTTGTGATTTAACAATCTCAACAAAAGCATCAGCTTCTTCTTTACGTGTCTTTCCTAAAGAAGCAGCTAAAGAATTTTGAACTACTTTACTTTTAGCAATTAACTCTTCGTTTTTAATTATTTGCTTATTGATAGTATCGATGCCTGATAAACCTGTTCTTTGGTTTAAGATAGCTTGATAAATATCTTTATTATTCTTTAATAAGGTACCTTCAAAAGTAGTACGTTGGGATTGAAGACCTAATGTTTCTTTTAAAGAATCTATTACAGAAGAAGAAATGTCTACACTTTCTCTCCTTAATTGAGCAGTTTTTTCTAATTCGGCATTAAGTTCCCTCTGCCTTTGAATTTCTTCTTGTGTAGCCATTAATAATCGTTATATGTAATAAATATCAAAAGTCCCAAAGCTTTAATCATACTTTGGGACTCTTTGATCTTTGCTGTTATATTGTTTACTAACTTTAGCAAATTCAGGAGTATTTATAGTACCATCTTCATTAATGACATTAGTTGTATTTCCTGATTTGGTTTGTTGCTTTTGGGCTTCTGATTGTTTCTTATAATAATCTTGGATTTTATTAAAGGTAAACTTTCTTAACCATATAGGCATATTATAGATGGTATAGTAATCATACCCTCCATTACCATGAAATACTATTTCGTGTATTTCGTTAAATAAAGCTGCTCTAAAATTAGAAACGGTTTGCCATGTCAGGCCAAAAAAAGTCAAGTCCAATTGGAATTGTACGAAATCGACCGTCCTCCCCCTGGTAGGACATATCCACGTCTGGCATAGTGTTTTTATAATGTTCTCTTAGTGCTCTTGAATCGGTTGCCAAAAGATAATTATTAATAAAGTTTGTAATAGTTTCCATATCACGTTTACCATCTACTGAGGTAATAATAAAGCGGAAACGAGTAGTTAACTCACCAGCATCGGGGTTAATTTTTCTAAGACCCTCTAATTCTTTAGCAATGGATTTTTCGTCTTTACCTGTTAAAAGTTTAAACGTAATTTCAGTGCCTGTAGAAGGGGTTGTGTATGGAAACTCATTAGTGCCTTCAGTTAGATTTGTAAAATCGTTATTGATATTTTCTAACTTAGATAAATCAACACTTTGTGTTTTTCCACCGTAAGATACCGTGTAATTTGAACCATAACCCAAAATGCGGGCGGCCACTAACAAAGCATTTTTATCGCCAATTAATAAGTCATCTAAACTAAATTTAGGACTAATAACAAGCGATTCTAATAGTTTATCTAAAACTACACCTTGTTGTATGTAGTTAGCATTAGCTAAGATATCTTCTTCCTTAGCGGTCATGTACTTCATTTCTACTTTACCCTCCTTTAAAGGATGATCTGTTGGGTAAAAGAAACCTTTTGAAGGTAATTCAACTGTTTCAGTTGGGAATTTAAATTCTGCCATAAATTGTTTGTTATAACTTAGTATTATCGATAATACATATAATATAAAAAAAGAGCTTGGCAAAGCCAAGCTCAAATTTAATTTCTGTAAAAAACTTTTTTAGAAGTTTAATACGCAATAATCCATACCTAATGTTACAGTAAGGTTTACAGCACCAGCGTCAGTATCCCAGTTATATTCACCAAAGTTAGCTGACTTAATAAAAGCGCCTTTGATTACCCATTCTGAAACGATATCACCTACAGGACCTAATACTTGGATGGTTGGATCTTTCTTATAGAAGTCGGAATAACCATCTCTACCTGTTACTGATTCGTGGTGTAAACGAAGCCATTCAATTACTGCTTGAGCACCTGAAGGTGTGATTGGATCGTAAAGTGTCATAGTTAAATCATTCCATGAAGTTCTACCTTTTACTTTACGGTAGATGTTGATATGGTTTAACTTAATTTCACCTTGGTCAAATCCAACAGCAGATAAACCTTTAATCATGAAGGCAGGAATACCTGTGATTGTGAAGATAAATCTATTCTGAACTTTAGGTTCGAATGGGGTGAAGAAAATATCGTTTATACCTAATACTGCCATTTTGCTGTGTTATTTATTTTATTATAAATATTAGTGTTTAAAACTTTTACGCTGGGAAAGTTGCTCCTGTTGGTAATACGCTAAAGTCGAGGTAAATGAATTCAGCTGTCTTAGTTGGTTGGATAAAGATCTGACCTACTAATTGGTTTCTGTCGATTACATCGGCAGTGTTGTTGCTGTCATCCATGATTACTCTGAATGCGTATAAACCTTGGCGTTGTTGTACGCTTTCTAAGTATGGGTTAACAATACTTAAGAAGTTGTTTCTTGTAGTTAAAGTATTTTGTTCGAATACTAAGTTATTAGCAACTTGAGAAATAAATCCTTTAAGTTGAATTAATAATCTACGAACGTTTACTCTATCAAGCGCAGAAGCTTTAGTTTGTAATGTTTTCTGCCCGTATACTACTGTACCTGTTCCAGGGAATGTAGCAATTGGGTTTACTTTACCTTGGTATAAGGTATCACGGCTTGATTGTGGAAGTTTTTGTTCGGCTCTAATTACCTGACCTAAACCACCTCTGTTGATACCTGCTGGTGCGAACCATGGATCAGCAGCTCTATCGTTGAATGCGTAAACACCTGGGATCAATGTTGAAGCTGGAACCCAAACGTTTTTACCTGTTTCTGGGTCAATTACTTGACACCATGGCCAGTAAGTAGCGGCATATGAAGTGTCTCTGCTTGCGGCTTGGCCTACTACAGCGTTTACACTTGAACCATATCCTACTTCGTCTACAATATAAATGCTATCGCCTCTGTTTTGAGTGTTTAAAATAGCATTAGTAATTTGACCTGTATGAGAAGCAAACGCGTCTACTAATCCTGGGGTGCTTAATACGTTAAATCTATACTCGTCTTGGTTGCTTAATAAAGCAATCATATAAGTATAATCTGTAGCAATTAAGCCTTGAGTATTTGTATTAGTAATTTCGTTAAAGAATTTAGCTCCAGCAGATACGTTAGTACCTGTAGCATCACCAAAACTACCACTTGTGTTTGCAGGGATTGAAGCTGTATATTGGCTCTTAGCATTACCATTATTATCGTAATAATTTGGAGTTGTATTGTTAACAGACTTAACTCTTACATAGTTAGATTTGTTAAAATAAGAACCACTTGTTTCAATTTGGTTAGTAGATGGGTTATAATTTTGTCTCTGATCACCAATCGCAGCCGCAATATAGTTTGGTTGAGTTGGGTCTAATGACAAGTTAGTCCAAGTTTCTAATACTGTTTGGCTATTTGTAGTATCATTACCTTGTCTAATTAATAAAGTAAATGTACCAGAAGAAGTATTAGCATTTTGGATAGCCCATCTAATATTATCAACTGAACCACTTAGTAAAGCACCTGATGAATCTTCAGTTGAAGTGCTATTCATGATAACACCTTCAGAAAGTGTTTCAAGAGTGAAGGCGTTTGAACCTACACCATCAACACCACCTGCTAAAGCACCCTGAGAAGTACCATTTTTAATTAAAGTAACATTACCATTTAAAGCTGATCCTGAAGTTGAACCAGATACTAAAAGAGTGGTTGTAGAAGCTGAAGCTGTGATTAGGTTAAGGCTTGAAGAAGCATTAGGGCCTAATAAAGCAGCATTAAGTTTATTTGATAAATTTGCTACTGTGTCGGCTTCTGTAGAACCAGATGCTACGAAATACGAGTAAGGAGCATTATCAGCTGGTGGAGTTGCGTCAGTATAAATATAGAAATTATAATTTGTACCTGAATAGTAGATTTGGAATACATCTTCAGTAGCAATTCCTGATAAGTTATATGATTGAGTAGCATATGCACCTGGAGTAGATGCTATATTATTTACGATATCACTTGATGTAGCTGGAGACCATGTGTTTGAAGCACTAACTACTCTTGCTACTAATAATGAATTACCACCATTAATGAAATAATTGTAAGCACTAATAGCAGTCATGAATGAGTATGAATCACCACCACTGATAAAGGCGCCACCAAATTTATTTTCGTAATCTGAGTAAGAAGTTACGATTGTTGGGATTTCAACTGGTCCTTTAGTCGTTGGACCTATGATAGCTGCCCCAACTGAGGCTGGGGATTGAACTAAAAATGACTGGTCATTTTCTCTTGCTAATACACCAGGTGATACTAATGTTTCTGCCATTGTAAAGATAGATTATGTTTTCGTATAAATATCAGATTTTTTTTCAAAAAACTAAAAAACCTTTAAAAACACAACCTAAAAATACAATTAATTAGAAGTAATTTCTCCAGTTTCTAAGTTTATACTTCCTGGACCGTATTTTGTAGTTAAATTATCAGCAGCTTGCTCACTTTGAATTTCTAAATCTTCAAGTTTATTTTTTAACTTTTGTTTTTCTCTTTCAAGAATAAAAAGTTGATATTCAAGTTGCCCCAATGATAATATAACTTCTGATTGTTGGGTTCTTAATTGATTAATTTGATTTAATTCTTCTTGAGTTAATTTTTGTGTACTCATAATAATAAATATTTGATTTTATCCTAAAAATATTTCGTTAACATATCCTTCTTCATCACCCCATCGACAAGGAACTTCCCAAGGGTGCATATCTTTTTGGGCGTATACCCAATCTTCTACTCCTAATTCTTCAAAACGTTTAGCAATAGCTTCATTATAATGTTCCATAATACTTCTTACACGACGTTGAATATCGGCACGAGCTATATCATGTGAATTTTGCTCATCACCACTTGCATGGATGAACTGAATGTATCCTAATTTAGGGATTTTTACCATTTTGGTGTGTAAGAAAGTTCTTACTACTAACTCGTAATCATCAGCGATAGATAATTCACGATTATGACCACCAATTGCAAAGTAAGTTTCTCGTCTCCAAGCACGAACGTGATTTGGAATACCTACAATATGACGAATAGTCTTAGGATTAATATTACATGTTACGGCAACATCCCAAAGATGGGGTCCATATTGTACTTTTTCATATTTACCATACCCCATAGCAAACTCACCACCATAAGTAAGTGATTGGAAAAATTGATTAGCTTCTACTGAATCATTATAAAAAAATCCTGCTTCTGGGAATGCTTGGGTTGCATTATATAAATCCATAGTGCAGTTTTCAGTTAACATATCATCGTGGTCTAATTCTGCTAATAGATAACCGCGGCATAAGCTTGCGGCACGATACTTAGCTTCCCCAATTATGCCCCCACTTTTTTCTTCAAAGCTATAAACTCTAACTCGTGGGTCAATTGATGCTATATTTTTGATAATTTGTAATGTTTTACCATTATCGTTAGAATCGTCAACAATTACCCATTCCCAATCGGGGTATGTTTGGGCTTTAAGAGACATATAGGTATCATAAATTTTAACTCCAGTATTATATGAAGGAGTAAAATATGAAATCATTTTTGAATTATCATTAGTTAACATTTGATTCATAGCACAATAGTAAGCACTATGTCCAGTCATATCATTTACTTCAGTGCCATTAAACCAACGTTTTCTTACGTCATAAGTGTTACTAAATAAATTAGGGAATTTAGAATCGTTTTCACCTATTGTTACAATAGAATCAGGACGAAATGATGTAATAACTTCATTAATATTACTATCATCAGTAACATATTTAACATCTAACGAACAATCTTCAAAGTTTTTATTATGGATAGATTCAAGATGTGGTTCACCTGGGCCTACATAGAGTACTTTGGGTACTCTTGCTTTTTTAGATTTAGGTAATTTAGGTGTTTTATCTTTCTTAGGTGTTAATCTAACTATTTTAGTTTTTTTACTTTCACTTTTACGACCATAATACACACCTTGATTATCAGGGTGTCTATCTAAGATTGAAAATTGTTCAATATAATCAAATCCCCATTCTGGGAGTTTTTTCTCACACATTTCGCGAGTAGCAACATCATGATATTCAAAAGCAATTTCTTCAACGCAGTCCATTTCTTCTTTAGTAATAGGCATAAAATTGATTTCTGCACCTTCAATATCACATTTGATAATTTGAGGTTTAAACTCAAGAAGTTTTTTAATATGGTCAGTGCTATCTAACCATAATTCAAATACTTCATAACGTGGATCATTTTTATAAACAACGTTATATTTTTCTACTTCAGCTGGATCTCCATCAAATCCAATTACTTGAACTGCTCCATTTTCAATAAACCACTCAGCTGAGCTAAGCATTCCTGGGTGGTAGTAAGCTTCATAAAAAGAACAGCCCATGTCAAGGACTAATTTGTCTTTAACATTTAAAAATGACCAATGGTGTTTTGGATCTTCTGTAGGGATATTTTTCATAGATTAATTATTTTTTTCTAAAGCAAGATTATGTAAATATTCAGGATATTTACCTGTGTCATTATATAAATTAGTATTAATAAAAAATACTAAATCTGGGAAAGGGCAGGTTCGTTCGGGGGACATTAATTCTGTAGTGATTTCTAACATTTTAGGGTAATTTTCTACAAGATTATAGATATCAACAAGTCCTATTAAGTGTTCATTACGACGGGGGCAAAAATTGTGAGCTTTAATATAATAATAAAGTGCATTTTCAATATTACCTAAAAATTTATAAGCACGAGCTATACCACACATACAATAATAACACATTTCATCCATATGTTTAGGTTCTTTTGTAGTTTTAAAATCATGAACTTGGTTAACAAATTCTTCAAAATAAAAAATACATCTACGAGCGTATTCTTCAGAATGAGCTCTACCTAATGGGAAAAAATCACCTTCATAAGTATCTTCATAGCTTTTACCTATGTAAAAGAAATGATATCGATTTTCTAAAAGTGTATTTTCTCTAATTAAACGTTCTTCAAATATAAGAGCATCACTTAAAAATTTAGTAGGTACACTCCAACTTTGTCCTGTATTATGTCCTACTTGTCTTAAACCTTTAGGTAAACTAACTCGTTGAAAATTTTGTTTATCTTCAAGGTAATCAACATCTAAATAAATAGTTTCGTGTGCTGTATCATGATTAAATTTCCATGGTAATTTTGAATTCCACATCCAAGTACGATAATATATAGTATTCCCACCAGCTGCTACTATATCAAATGATTGAATAGAAGTATCTATAAGGGGGCTCCAATCAAAGCTATCATCTACTTCAAGGGTTTCATCACAGTCCATTTTTAAAATCCAATCACACCCATGATCCGTATTTAAACACTTTTGAAGCAAGTGGTCTCGGTTCCAACCAAATCCCACCCATCCTTCTTCTACTTGGTATACAAAACCAGGAATATTTTTATCCTTAAAAAAGTCAGCTACTACTTCAGGAGTTCCATCTGTAGAGCCATTGTCTTGTAAAATCCAATAATCAATATATTCATAACATGACTCTAACATTTGTCTAATGTTATGAGCTTCATTTCTAAACATAGAAATCATTACAATTTTAGCATTAGCTTCCTGTTTGGTCATAATTCTAATTCTTTAATATGGTTGTCTGCTTGGTTTAAAATATCTTCTAATGGAGGAGTTATATAGTGAAGATAATGGTTTTGCCAACTTAACCAAAAACAATAAGCTTTGGGAAATTTTGAACCAATCCACAATTCAGTAATATAGTCAGTCCATATAACATCTTGATCAAGGTATTCTACATCTAAACTTGCAATGTAAGAAGAATTAGCCCACCAGAACCCCCCTACAAAGTGAGGAGATTCAAATCTAATTTCATCTTGGTCAGGAGGATAAAAAACAGCCTCGGGGTGGTATTCGGTACCTACAACATCATAATGGTCAAGTAATTTAACACACCTTTCCCAATAATCTATGTCAATAGATTCTAAATATTCTTTAAAGTTTAATTTATTAACAGCATAAGGGTTATCAATTTCATGGTAGCTAACTCCTAAAGCATTAAAAAGAAAAATTTTATAATCTGGGTTTTGTTTGCAAAAGTTCCAGATATGTTTATGGAATTTAATTACATTTTTTCTTTTGGGTCTTAGATACATTATATCACGCGTTTTATCTAAGATAAAAGGTAATGGTTCATAATTGTCTCCCCCAACCATAATATCGATAAACTCGATTTGGTCGTATAATCCGCTAGATTTTAATCTTTCTAATTGTTCGGTATAAAATTTTTCCTTCCACCAATCTCCAACTTGAGCTATAATGTAGAAAACTGCTATTTTTTCACTCATAACTTTTCAAAGTACCCACCAATATCAAAAACAGAATTCATATTAATAGAACCCTTAGAATTAGGAACAAATTTATTAGGATCAACCAATCTAAAGTCTACTGAAACACGAGTTTCATTACTTTTATTTTTCTTATTTCCATGTAATAAATTAGCCCCACTAAATACTAAGATTTCACCATAGTTAACTAAATATGGTTTATAATCACCTTTATCTTCAGAACTTTCAGCCCATATTGAATTAAAGGGGTTTGTATTGACAAATGGCATCCAAAAATTAACCTCAGTAGTTCCATGCTCATAAGTTTTATCTTTATGCCATTCGCCTACAGCAACATTACCATTACCTAATTGGACCCTAAATGTGGGGATTTGTTGGTAAATTAACTCTTGGTAATTAAAACTTTCTTTAATTGATTTTACTAATTCAATATAAGTAGGTAAAAAATTAGTATGAAATTTATCGTAATATCTTTTGTGCCATTTAGTTTTTTGGTCTTGCTCTCGAGACAATAATTCATATTGTTCTAATAAATGAAGATCTTCTAAACGAGTATCATTAATTTCAAGCATGTCTGATACAATTTCTCTGAATGGAAATTTTTGGGTATCATAACTAATTTTATAAGGAGTATTTAAATACATAACTTTATTCTACATCAAAGAAAAATAAATGAAAGAATCTACTATTATTAATATCATCACCATAATACTTAGTAGCAGCATGGATAGTTTTAGCATCCCAAATTACTAAACGATTATAAACATTTCCTACTCTATCAACAACTTCAAAACTTGAACCATCATAAAAGCTGATTTCATCACCATATCCTTTAAATGTAGTAACAAATTCTGGGGTGTCAAATTCTTCAAAACGAGTTGCTCCGGTAATTTTGCTTCTATAGGTAGCAGTACCTGCTTCTAAGGGAGCATTTGGGGATAAAAATATAACAGCTGCAAATGTTTGATTATCTACGTGATATACAATAGGATCAGTTTCTACACAAAATTGAAAACGGCCATTAGCATATTCAGGGTGTTCCCAATTAGTAACTTTACGACCAATGATTTGTTCAAATCGTTCTTTGGTTCCATTTAAAATAAAACGTTCGTGGCTACGTTCACCTTTATGATATCCCGAGGGGGAAAATGTAAGGTTCTTCATAGCATACTCTCGAACAGCATCTGGGTCTTTGTAAAAATTATCTACTACCATAACTCCTTTATGAAGGTTATCAAATCCAGAGTTAAGGATATAATTTGCAGTTAATGAAACTTTTGGGGATTTAATTTCTAATGACAAATTAATAAATTTTTCTGTCATATTTTTAAGACTTCCAATATTAATTACACCACTATTATCTTCTAAAGTAATAGAAATAGGTTTAGATAAATCACGTAATTCAAATAAAAACTCAAAACCTACACGATTATTAATAATATAAGGATAGGCTTCAGCTACATCATTTCGAAGAATTCTAGTATAAGTAACAGAAGTTTCTCCTAAAAGAATATTTTTAATGTCTTTATTTTGGTGAAATACCCAACCATTCACTTTATATATAGAATCTTGTATATATTCAAAAGAATCTATATGCCACTTTACATAGGGTGAATTACTTTCGTGTGCCATTTATTTAAGCTTTATAATTAAAATATTGGTAGAACCATGGATAACTATCTACTATATAATCACAATTATGTTTTCCTAAAACCTCTAAATAATCTTCTTTTAATGGTTCTAATTTGTTTTTTATAGTATGATCAGCCCCGAATCCTAATATTCTATCATTCTCAATTGTTATTTGGTTTATTTGATCGAATGTATGAACAAACCGGGGGACTTCCAAATAATCATACACTTTATTTAAAGTTTCTTGTGGAAAAGTTAACAAATCTTCAAATTTAAGAAATAAAATTTGACTATCTTTACCTTGACTAATTATATCATATGTT
>Ga0208160_1000724_pt1 | contig 14888 bp, 11 predicted proteins | sample CB_VirMetaG_FD_184536 | JGI IMG/M metagenome (GOLD analysis project Ga0208160, IMG submission 184536) | Freshwater to marine saline gradient viral communities from Chesapeake Bay - CB_1504_1 Viral MetaG (SPAdes) (version 4) | ecosystem: Environmental > Aquatic > Marine > Coastal | place: USA... | reverse complement strand
AATTAGATATTTTTGTAGATGGAAAACTAAAATATACAACTATTGTTCCTGAACTATATAGTAAACCACTAAATAGTACAATAGAAAGACAATTAAACATACCACATAATATATCATTGGGAGGTGGTACAGTTGGTAATTATGAAAATCTTTTTAGTGGCCGCACTGAAAATGATGTAGAGTATTGTAATTATTCGTTCTGTTTTAATAATAGTTTAGGAGAGATAGAATTTATTACACAGGGAGAAGAAATAATTTTAAATTCTGGTATGACAGTTTTGGCATTTTTAGAAGATAATTTTTCTAATATAGATATACAAATTTTTAATGAAAATTTAAATATAGAATGTATATACTATACTGTAAATATTAAATCTAAAAATGAAATAAAATTTATTCAATTTGAAGAAAAATTGATTGTTCCAGATAAAAAAGATTGTTTTAATGTCTTATTTAACGAAGGATCAAATATATTGGGACAAACATTTGGTGGAACTTTTGAAGGTGAAATGTGCACTGTACAAATATTTGATAATGTTTTATTATATCAAGATATTTGTACAGTTTATGAAGAATTTAAAATAACAAAAGGATTAGTAACCAACAGTTGTTGATTTAAATTCGTTTGTAATTGGTAGTGAAATATCAAATTAAAATAGAATAATACGTTTTTTCGAGTCATAACATTTCATTGAAATGAAATCAATTTTTAAGTTTCTATCTGAAAAATGTTTTGTTAAATTATCAACAGTAATATGAAGAACATCACAAAAATCTACATTATTTAATTCCATTATTTTGCCATCGAAAAATTCTAAATATTTTTTCCTTATGTTATCATATATATCCTCTCCTTTTCCAGTCGAATTAACAGACAGAGCAATTTCTTTTACTTTTAGATAATTCTTTTTATTACTATCAACCCATTTTATTGTTCTTAAATCTGTAAATGCAAACTTGAAAAATTTTGGTTGTTCTACCACGGGTGGCTGATCCGTCTCAGGTTTATTTTCTAATACCCCATTCAATCTTAATGCACCTGCACCAAAATAATTATCTTCACCGCTAATACCCAAATCTTTAGCATTTTTTTTCAAATGTAATTCTAAATCTTTGTGTGTGTTAATAACATTTCCCCATTTACTTAATATAAGCGCACAGGCACCTGTTACAATTGGGGTAGCCATAGAAGTTCCATTTAAAGAGGCATATCCAAAATCTCCGTATGTGCTATAGATATTTTCACCATATGCACTAACATCAACAGCTACACCTCCACTGCTAAAATCACTGAATTGATCTTTTTTATTAATTGATGAAACAGAAATTACTAGATTATCGTAAATAGCGGGGGTATTAACACTATCTTTTTTACCATTGTAGCCTGAATTACCAGCAGCGCACACAACAAATACACCTTTAGAATTTACATATTTCAAAGCATTTTCTATTAAACGTGATGTTCCACTCATCCCAAGTGACATATTTATGATTCTCTTATCATTATTATGTTCCCCTAAATCAACATCTGCACAATATTTTATAGCATCTGCTATCCAATTTTCATAACCTTGCCCATTTCCATTTAAACATCTTACCAAAATTAATTTTGCCTCTGGTGCAACCCCTATTATTCCTATATTATTATCTGTACCTGCAATTAATCCTGCCACGTGATCACCATGTTTTTGATTATTGTTATCTACCTTATCATCTGTAAAAGTGACGCAATATTCATGTAAAACATTATCATATAAATCTGGGTGTGTTACCTTATATGCAGTATCTAGGACAAATGCAACTACCCCAACACCCTTGGTTTGTTTAAAAGCGTCTGTTGTACCAATTAAATCATGCCAATAATCTTTTACTTGACCAGACATCGTACTAAATGATAAATCATTAATTTTATAGGGTGGTAAAGAAATAAGAGGTATTTTATGCTCAGTCATAAATTTTTATATAAATAGTTTTGCCAATTCAAAATAATTTCCTTATCTTTGTGTTTTATTAACTCCTCTTACAACAAATATGATATATGATCAGTGAAAATCAAGTTAAAAATTTTTTAGACGGTATTGGCCCTTATAGCGCACTCAAATATGTACGAGCAGTCGAAGCCGATAATGGTAATAATAAGGCTGTAATTACTATAAGAGAACCTGAAAAAGATGATGTAATAACTAAAGAAATAAAGTTTACACCTTTTATTTTTGTTAAGGAAATAGATTTTGATAAGTTTTTCACCTATGAGACAGTATTAATTGATCCAAAAACTATTATTGATGGTTCATTCATATATAATGAAGAGGTTTATTCTATCGTAGAAGGGCAAATGGAGGGGCTACAAGCTAACTTTATTAAGGAGGAAGCTACTTCTAGGTTTTATATATTTAACATCAATATACCCGATAAAAAGACTCGTAAAATTCTCTTTCTTGAGAAGATGAAATATTACAATATTTCAAAAAGAAAATTACAAATTGATCCTAATGTAAAAAGATTAGTCGAAGGGTTTAAATACCTTTATGAGATCAATACATTAGAATATCCTAAAAGCATTGATAACCCTCTTTTCAAATTTCGTAAGAATGGTAATGAAAGAAAAATTAGAGGAACATACAGTGATCTTCTTCAATTTTTCAATGAGGGGGGGATGGATATTTATGATCGCAAAGGAATGTTTCTAAAGCATGATGATTTTCTCAAGGCATTTAAAAATAGTTCTAAAAGAGAACAAATAAAATTATACTATGGATTATATGATACCATAAAGTCTATAGATAAAACTATTAACATCAAGGATTTTAAATTTAATAATTTATTTAAAATTAAAATAGATGAATTAAAAGTATTAAATACATTAAAAGAAAAGTTTAAATTAGAAATAAATGGTTATTATGATTCATATAATAGTCCGGTTTCAGTGGAATTATCTAATAAGTCCTTTGATGAATATGTTACATCTAATGCGATACAAAATCAAGATTTAGAGCATAAATTTTTGAAATTAGGTTCTAAACACCAATTGTTTGTTACTGCTGAAAATACAACAAAATGGGAGAATTATGTTAATGTTTCAACTCTATTTGAAGGTATAGTTGATCTAACTAATAATTGGGAGTTAGCCGAACGAGCAATCAGCAAATTTGTTGAGTATTTTGTCACATTTGAACAGATGACTCATACACAAATTGTCTTAGAACAAGATAGTTTTTCAAAACTATTTGGTGATAATTTACCAAAGTTTATTGAATATTTTTCAACTAAATATACAGAGAAATTAAATAAACTAGATGGTGGTAAATCACTAACAAAAACTAAAATCCCAGTCTATATAGATATTATCGGCATAGATAAATTTCTGGATGAAGTTGGTGAAGATGCTTTTAATGTTTCTATTAATGAACAAACATTAGAAGAAATAAACTTTTCTTTTCACAAATCTTATAAGGGGTTAAAATTCGTCGATATTATCAGTCATTGGAACAAAGATATTTTTGAATCTAAATCGCCTTATTTTTTACCCATGAATATTGTATCACAAGTTATGATACAAACAGGGATACGATTATTTAAAGGGATAGAATTCAAAGATTTAAAAATTCTTGTTGCAGATATTGAAACAAGAAAAAGAGCTGATTTTGCCCACGATGATCGTGCTGCGCTATTTCCAGAAAGGGGAGAAATTTTTCAATTGGGTGTTGCATGTACAAAACATAATTATGCCGAAGTATTGTATGCAGAAAACCCCAAAGAGGAAAAAGAACTCATAGAAAGATTTTATGTGATTATTCATGAATTAAATCCCGATATGATTTTAGGGTATAATTCAGAAAAGTTTGATTTTCCATTCCTAGAAAAACGATTAGAAATGTTGGGGGGGACATTACCTAATAGTAAAGGTGAGCCTTGTGTTTATGAATATATAAGAACTTTAGTGAGTGGAGGAGTAACAGGTTATAATTATAAGTTTTATAATAAAAGACCTTCATCTCTAAAGGTAGGTGGTGCTACTGAATCTTATACTCAGACAAATATTGCAGGTATGTCAGTATTAGATGGTATACACTGCGTACAAAAATTAAAAGCGATAGATAAAAGACCATCTGCTGGATTAAAACAAAATGTTATACGGGAGAATATTGTTAAACCTAATCGTGTATATATTGATGGTAATAAAATTGGTGAAATAGGTCAAGATAAAAGAACATATTTCTTAGATGACACTAATGGCAATTATTTCGTCAATGAAAAACTGTTTTCTGTTCAAGAAAAGCTGTTTTCCAAAGAAAACATCTCTCGTACAGAAGATGGAGATAAATACTATGGTGGATCAAACAATTTATATATCTTAACTAATAATGGTATAGATGATAAAATAGAAAACTGTATTAATGTCATCTATTATAACGGTGGAGATATTAATTTATTCAGAAATAGTGTTTATTCAGTAATAGAACAATATGATAAATTAATTTTACCCAGTAAAAGATTTGGAATTGAGTATAAAAATACTGAGAAGTGGAACGATATAATTTCTTTTTTAACTAATCTGAAAAGTGATTTTCAGAATTTAAAGGTTGTTTATTTCTACAAAGATTTTGATAAATATGAAGCTGTAACAGGCAAACAAATAGTAGAACGGTACTTGCTAGATGACCTTTGGGAAACCCTAGAACTGTTTAGAAAAACAGGTCAGAGTTCATTTATGTTATGTGATTGGATTCAAATCGGTGTTCAGCGAATTTATACAATGGGATATGCCTCTATGTGGAAAATTCTATTGACTAATTGGTTTTATCACAAAAAATTAGGAATTCCAGATTATGAACCTTATAGAAAAATTAACGGTGGATTAATTGGTATGTTTAGTGCAGGATTTCATAAAGATGTTGTTAAAAACGATGCTAGTTCACTGTATCCGGCAGCTAAATTGGCTTACATGAATGCCCCCGATTGGGATTTAGATGGTATTAGTGATGCACTACTGAAGTTCATGTTGAATACAAGACTACACTATAAAGACCTGAAAAATAGATATTATAATTTAGGGGATAAGGAAAAATCTGATTTATATGATATTTTACAAGGGCCACTTAAAATTTTTATTAATTCATATTATGGATTCTTAGGTGCTTTTGATGTATCTCCCTTTAGTTCTATGTTAACGGCTCATGGTATTACTGCTAATTCTAGATCATTTGCAAGGCATATGATTAGATATTTTTCCACAAAGGGGTTTGTTCCAATTTATGTACACACTGACGGTGTTAATTTTAGGTATCCCGATAATGTTGACAATTATACTTACATAGGACAGGGTAAGAACTGGCTTGTTAAAAAAGATGAGGCATATACTGGATTAAAGGCTTACGTTGCAGAATATAATGATCTCTTTATGGAAGATAAGATGGGAGTTGATATTGATGGTATTGATATTTCCTGCATTAATATAGCAAAATCTAATGTTGTACACTATAAAAAATCAAGAAAAGCTAAAGGTTTGAATGAACTTTATATCGGAGGTGATTTAGATATTGTTGGAGGTCTTACAAAAGAAGATACTTCTAACTATATAAAAATTTTCATAAATAAATCTATTCATAAGTTAATGGGTGCAAAACGAGAAGAAGATGGTAAAATATATGGCAATGAATTTTTAATTGATTTTTTTAACTATGTTAAAAAAATAGTTAATAGAGAAATCAAGGGAATTGATATAGCATCAAAAATAAAATTTAAAGGTTTATTACACTATGAAAATAATTCAAAAGTAAGACAACCCCCTTACGAATTAATTAAAAAAGAAAACTTAGAAGTTGAAACAGGAGGATATTTTTTCTTTTATAATATTGGAGATTCAGCAAAAAGTGGAAACTACCCGATAGAGAAAAATAACTTGGGTAAGTTTAATATAACTAATTTCACCGATACTCAAATAAGCGATTTAATGGAATCATTAGATAAAAACAATATAAATTTCTTAGAGGCCATTATCAAAGAACACATAGAAAATGAAACTTTTACATATAATCGTAAAAAAGTTAACGGTAAATTAATCTCTTGTGAATTTTTATTAAAAGAGCCTTTTGATAATATTTCCTATAATAAAATAACTAAAAAAAATGAAAAAAACGGGAAAGAGGTCTTTTTTCAAATTGAGTTACATTATGAAAAAGCTAATATTAAATCTTTACCCATTGATGATCACGAAGCATTGGTTGATTATAATACTGCATTATACTTGGAGAAATTTATAAAAGCTGTTTCGCCTCTGTTCTTGGTATTTAAACCAAAAGTAAGAGAATATTTAAATGTCAACATTGATACAAAAGAATTTAAAATTCCTATGTTAAACAAAGAAGATTTTGAACTAATAAATGGCATCCCATTAGATGGCAAGGAAAATAATCAACAAGATTTAGAACAAGTATTAATGCCTGAGCCAATAGAAATGAGATATTGGCAAGAAACTCAACAATCTCCCCATTGGTTTTTAGATAAAAAAGACTTTAAAGGAGAACAAACAGAGTTCGTAATTAATAAAAACAATCAGTATTTTTGCACTTTAAATAAAAGGGGTGCAATACAATTAGAAGCATTTAAAGAAAAAATTTATGTTTAAAGAACAATTAGAAACCGTTATAGATGAATTAAAATATTTTAATTACTCTAATCCACAAAAACACATACAACGTTTTGTAAAATCTTTATCAAATGGGAAAATATTATTATTTGATAAAGATGACAATGAAATTTGGCATAGGTCGGATTCTAATTTACTTAACGAGTATAATATGGAAGTATTTATAGGTGCATTAATATCCTATAAATTTGAAAACTACGATGAAGGATTAAATTATATGAGAGATTTACTTATAGAGAAAAATTTACAGTATGGTAATGCTATTTTAGAACCAATGAAGGTTTTTTCTAGTAAGGTTTCTAATGAAGATGTCATCTTGTCAAGAATGGATGAAAAATTGGCAAGAATTGTTAATTCAAATGATACTACCGAAGATGCTTGGCTAGATTTAATAGGCTATTCAATATTTTACCTCATTAATAAAATATTCTATTAAATTAAAACGTCCACTATTTTGACTTTGAATAGTGGACGTTTTAAAGAAATATTATGTTAAAAACCTAACTAAATTAAACGAAAAATTAAATATGGAAATATACGTTTAAAAAATTTACCTTCCATATTCAATATAAGAAATATGGAAGGTAAAAACGATTACCAGAGTACTGGTTTAAATTCTTTTATAAGTTTTAATTGTAAACTCTTACTTCTATCATATAAAAATCTAAAATAGAATCAGAAGGTGCACCGCTAGAATAAGAAACAAGTCCCATCTCTGTATTTGCGCCTACTACTGTTTTTATAACTTCATACTCATAAGACAAACTATTTGTTAAAGTAATAATAGGAAAAATTTTATTTATATCATTTTCATTTTGTATTACTAATTTATAAATTCCTCTCCCCGTTCTAGTCCACACTGGAATAAAACCTAACGTATTTTCCAATATAGTGGGAAAAGGGGCTGAAGAACCAAATTGAGTAAGTAATGCAGTATAAATTTTATAAGGTCTTGAATCTGCTACTTTTGTGTCTACATAACTTTTATCTACTAAACTGCGGTCTGTGTAGTTAGCTGAGTAGTCTGCACTATAAGTTATACCGGAAAAAGTAGAATTATTAGAATTAACCTCAACTGTATCATGATCAATAATTGACATTGATGTTTTAGTAGAACCATCTACTGATTCTGTTATAAAACCAACTTCATTTGCATTTGTCACCCCTACAAAAGAATCATTTAAACCTCTATTAATAATAATTCCTGTTTTGGTGAAAAAATTATCGGTTATTGTTTCATAAGGTGAAACATAATTAAAGACTAAATCACCATTGTTTGAACTAGCCACAGTACCATCTCCCACAGTACCACCCCCTCCATAAATACCGCTATTTGCAGTAACAGTTTCCAACTGATTTTTATTATAGTTATCAATTAGTGTTATAACTCTTGAATCAAGTCCAGAACCCAAAAACGCATAAGATGGCAATAGCCCCGCTTGACCGATTGGCCGTGCAATATTAATTGGAGGAGTTGGAGCGGCAGGAAAACCAAAGAATGGTTCTGGCAAATCAAGCGGGTCATTTAAAAGTTGAACAGTAAATGTTGGACTTGTACCAGATATTATTTCGTAAATTCCACCATTTCCGTCAATGATTATATCACCTATTTCTGAATTTGTTGCAATAAACAAAGAGTTCCCCAGTAATTCAGCGCGGTTAACAAGCATTATACTATACTGTTCTGAACCTAGATTACTTGTAGCACTAATATCGCCTTGAGCTACAAATGTTGGCTTACTTCCACTAACCGAACTATTTATTGCAGTTAATTTCATATTTTTATTATAAATATCTTTAGAAGTTAATAAAAATTTTTATATTTAAAATAAAAAATGTATATAATGGGTTTAGATGCCAGTACTTCTACGATTGGCATATCACTATTAAAAGAGACGGGGGAATTAATTTTATTGACGCATTTTAAACCAAGGACATTAAATAATGTAGATCAACACATTATGTTATTAAATAAATGTGAACAATTTAAAGTATTTATTTCAAATCTTAATTTTAAGAATGAAGATTTGAAAACAATTGTAGTTGAACGCGCATTGGTAAGTTCAACTAATATTAATACTTCTGCAATGCTTAATTCATATCAGGGGATGTTGTTACATACATTAAGAGAAACATTTCCTAATGCCATATTAGAATTACCAACTGTTGATGAAACTAGGAGACTTGTACTACCAGAACTCATTAAGGATAAAAAACTTTGGAACGCAGTTCCTTCAGTTCTTAAAGGTAGAAAGAAAAACTCTGATCTAAAAAAATTAATTGTTTTGGCATGTATTTCTAATAGATATTCTGATATAAAATGGACTCTTAATAGAAATAAAATTTTAGCTAAAAATAATTTTGATAAGGCTGACAGTGTAGTAGTTGGGCTATATCACCTAATAAAAAATAAATTGTTTGTTCCTGAAAAATATGATATAGAGAAAATATTATCAATTGTTGGTAAATATCTTGATTATATAGATTGGATCGAAATCATAAAAGGAACAAAAATTGAACAAGACGTTTTAAAGAAATATTATGTTGAAAATCTTACTAAATTAAATGAAAATTTAAATATAGAAATATACATTTAAAAAATTAACCTTCCATATTTCTAATATTGAATGTGGAAGGTTATTACGATTACCAGATTACTGTTTTATAATTGTTTTATAGGGATTATGGGTAAACTCTTATTTCTATTGAAGTTTTAAAAAAACCATCCCCGTCAGAAAGTAAATCATCGCCCCTAACGTTATTGTCATAACTAGAAAATGTAATTACGGAGTCTTGGTTACTATAACCCCCAGTGACGTAAATTCCATTTAGATCATCCCCGTTACCACCAGTAAATAATACAAATGTTTTAGTACTATTGAAAATGTTATTGGGGTTGTTAGTCCTATACATACCAGCACCAAAACGAGTAAAAATAATAGTTTCCCCCAAAGTATTTTCCAAAACAGTAGCAACGGGGGCACTAGTACCTTCTTGAGTAAGTAGTGCAGTATAAACCTTATAAGGTCGTGAGTTTGTTATCATTTGTTCAACAGTACCAACATCGGGTACTGATCTTGGATTATTCATTAAATCGGTTGAGTAATCTGTTTCATATTGTAGCCCCTTTCTTGCTGATCTCAGGTCTCTTATATAAATATTTCCTAAATCCCCAACAAGGTATAAAGAAGTAGAATCTGTTTGAAACACAGTATTGTTAGATTCTCTAACAGAGTTTATTTTTTCACCTAAAATATAGGTATCTGTAAAAAAATACTTTTCTTCAACAGTGTATCCTTTTACTAAAAAGTCATAATCATTAGTTATATAATAATCTAAATCTCTCGTTTGCCAATCAACTGTATCTATCCTAGAAAGATATATATCTGCGATTATATAATCACCAGTTAAAACATTTTTAATTATAGTATTTCCATAGACATTTTCTATAATAAGCTCTCTAGGTAATGGATCAGTAGTTAGTTCAAAAATGTTTTTAGCAGGAGTATTAGCACTTTCCACTAATATATTATTTAAAGTAGTATTAAGAGGTGTTAAATTAGTAGTAGTAGGGTCAGTAACCATACCTGCACCAAAAATACTTGAGCGCATTACTGCATTAGCATCTGTATATAAAAAATTTAAAGGAGAGTACGTAGCAGATTGATTTAGTGTGTTAGGGTAATTTCTAATAATAAAATCACCTAACCTAGCTCCTATACCGGGGAAATTAACATTAGGATTAAAGCCTACAATAGTCATAGCTCTATTTCCTATTAACTGGGTATTTGGATAACTAAACGGATCAGTATGGCCTACTGTAAGTTCTATACTAGATTTACCATGTACGTGCATTTTGTCTGTATCTCCCCCATTCCCCCATTCGCCTATATATACATTCTGACTAATATCTGCTCTTGAATTATCACCAAATAGCATTTTGGAACCATTGGGTCTGCTGTAGATAGTTGCAGTTGGATAATTAGTTAATGTATTACTTGCACCACCTATTATAAGAAGTACAGAATCAGCTATATAATTAAACTTAGTACTATCGGAATCTATTGTTCTATCGGGGCCACCAAAAAGTACGGCACTTTTAGGTACAGTCAATCTTTTTTCTAATTGATTTTTATTATAGTTATTAATTAGTGTGATAATTCTTGAATCAAGTCCAGAACCCAAAAACGCATAAGATGGTAATAGTCCGGCTTGACCGATTGGTCGTGCAATATTGATTGGAGGAGTAGGAGCGGCAGGAAAACCAAAAAAGGGTTCCGGCAAATCAAGCGGGTCATTTAAAAGTTGAACAGTAAATGTTGGGCTTGTGCCAGAAATTATTTCGTAAATACCTCCATTCCCATCAATAATTATATCACCAACCTCCGAATTTGTTGCAATAAAAGATGGGTTTCCCAATAATTCTGAGCGGTTAACGAGCGTTATACTGTACTGCTCTGAACCTAAATCACTTGTGGTACTAATATTTCCCTGAGCTACAAATGTTGGCTTACTTCCAATTACATTACTATTTATTGCCTTTAATGGTTGGGCCATTAAACCTAAATAACCTAGCACTAAAAGTAAAATTAATATTATTTGTTTCAACATTAAATCTATTTATGTTTATAAACATAAAGAAAAAAGTTTTTATGAACATAATAAAAGAGGGTCAAGAAGGTAAGGGACTTATTATAGAAAGCGATGGTTATTTTGATCCATCATATGAAAAAAATAAATTTATATTAAATGAAGCAAAGGAAAATGCTAAAACAGCTTTAATTAATCCTTATATATATGTAATCTTACAAAGATTTGGTGCTGAAAATAGGAATAAAAGAGTGTATCCAGAAGCCGTTTTAAAAAAAGCAGTAGAAGAATATCAATTTCATATAAAGGGAAGATCGGCATTAGGTGCAGTTGATCACGAAGATTCAACAAATGTTTCACTAAGAAAAGATAGTTTAGGGCTTTTATTAGAAGAAGCATACTGGGAAGGAAATGCTTTAATTGGTAAAGTTTATTTGCCAATTACTAGAGCCTATAGAGCACAAGGTATTGTTTCAACAGAAGTTGATCATATAGCAAACCTTATTTTTGAACATAATATTAGAATAGGTATTTCATCCAGAGGAATAGGTCAAGTTAAAAAACAAGGTGATTTATCAATTGTCACCGAATATAATCTCTTATGTTGGGATTGGGTTCAAATGCCATCAACGCATGATTCATGGGCCATGAAAGAAGAAAGTGAAGCATTGGCATTAGTTAAGACACAAAGTATTGTACAACCTGTTAAAACTAGTAAATTTGATAGATTAATGGATATGGTTGGCAGATAATTAAAAAAGGAACTAACATTTATTTGTTAGTTCCTTTTTTGTTTTATTTCCAAGCAATATTAAATTTTTCATTTACAAAATTACAAAAACTTTCAAATTACTCAAATAATTAACTATATAATATAATGCTTTAACATCAGCATGACAATACTTTACTATTTTATCAACTTCTCCATTTAGGTAAAATCCATATATTTTTGATCCATCAATATCATCTGTTTTGGGAGAGGGCATTTTTAACATTCTACAAATAGAAGCAATTGTAGCGTCTCCGTTAAAACTACCTCTGCGCCAAACTTTTGTAATATCACAATTTTTGTCATCCCAAGGTTTACGGTCATATTCAGAGATTAAAGGAGTAGGACTATAACCATAGATAATTGCCTTTCTAAATAGTACTGGTAAATCAAAACCATCTATGTTTGCCCCAATAATTGTTTCAAATTTATTCTTTATCTGTAAATAAGTGATGGCATAAAGAAAATCAACTATTAATTGTTCTTCATTATCATTTACAAATTCTCTTTCTGTATATTTTCCATTTAATAAAAAACCTATACATATACAAACAAGTTTATTATATTCTGGGTAAAGAGCAGCACTTTCCCATATCTCTTTTTCTGATAGACCCTGTTCTATATCACCTTTTTTTAAGCGAAGTAATGTTCGTTTGTCCCATAACTGTTTTGCTTCAGCGTGGGCAGGGTTATTACATAATTCTTCATATGTTACAAAAGGTACTGTTTCAATATCAAGATATATAGTTTTATCTTTTTTAATTTTTGATAAAAAATCTACTATTTTTGTTTCTCTCATTTCAAATATTCAGTTAAATTGGTTAATAATTGCGTTTTATTTTCTGTTATATTATAGTTATTAACGTCATCTATATGTTTCAATAGTGATGTATGACGTTTTTCAGTCAAATATTTATTTTCTATCAAAATCTTAACAGCATTATTAATATATCCTTTTTTAGCTTCTATTGCAGTTAAAGGATGTAAAAAAGGTAGCTCTCTATCATAATAAAGAAAATATCCCAAATACCCAGCCCTTAAATCCGGATTTTTTAAAATATTTTCATATTTTATATCCATTTTGATAAAATCTATATCGTATCCACCCAATGAGAAAGATATGATTCTACTATCATTCTCATCGGAGAATTTATTTGTTACGACATCCTCTCCTTCTAATTTAGGTTTAATTAAATTAAACTCATCATGAGTTAAAATCACATCTATATCTTTGGGTTTTCTGTTGACAATTCCATAAAGATACAACGGAATTGTACCTCCAAAATAATAGCTATTTAAATTTTCATCTAAATATTTTATTACTTCATTAAAGTTTTTAATTTCTTGCATAGTTTTTTAAATTTAAAAAGTTAATTCTTAATAGAACAAAGATACAATTAATATTAATTAAAAACAAATTTTTAATTAAAGATATTACTTTATTTTATCGTTAATATTTAAAGTGGTATGTTTAATTCTTTCTTTTTTTCTTCAATAATATTTTTTATTATATCTCCGTGGCAAGGTTTCGGAGAACAAAAACATACAAGATGAATATCTCCTTTCATTGATGCCCTATAAATCTTATTTAATTCATCTCTTATTGCTTGATTATTTTTTAGTAAAGAAGTTACCAGATATTCCCTATATTTTTCGATTGATTCTTCTCTACTATCACAAGTGAATTGAGCTAAAGTTTTTTTATCTTTAATAGAACTATATGGATTACCTAAAGGTGATCCTCTACCAATATAAAAATCATTATCAGTAGCAGTATGTTTATATTGGTTAACAACTTTTATCATTGTATCTTTTACTTAAATAAATTATTTTTTTCCCAATTAGTTGTCCAATGCTGATCAGTAATAACATGATTTTGTCTTACAGCTTTAAAAACATTATATTCAAAATCATTATAATGAAAACTGTCTGCATTTCTTACAACAATTCCTTCAGAAGTTTCTAAATCAAGAGAATTAAAAATTTCCCGTATCTTATCATTATTAAAGATGCCTCTATATAGCACAGGAACAGAAATAATATTTTTATCAGCGAAATATTTTACAGTATCATCCCATGAACTGCATATATCACCTTTATACAATGCAAAACCATAGAAATAACTTAGTAAACTTTCATATTTTACAGAATGTGCCGCATATAAGTTTTCACCAAATATTTTTTCTTCATCTTTCATGAGATATTGAAAATTTGATGCAAACCCTTTGACCCAATTCCTGCTTGGATGATTGTTGGAATCTAATGATCTTGCATGAACCAACTTATTGGTTATACCTGTATTTTCCCCATCCATTTTTTCGGTCACTATAATATCTTTTCCTTCTAAATGAGAAAAATCACCAAATTTAGAATCATCTTCTACATTTGAAAAAGAAAGATGGTAAGTTCTTTGATATTTCATGATTAATAAAATTTATTATTTACTGAAAGTACATTTAAACCTAATTTACGAGCATGATTAGTAACTGACAATCTATCATCCACTATAAAATCTATATAATAGTGCCGTGCAATAATTTCCCACATATTTTGCTTAACGATATGGTCACTTCTCGTATCATCTTTTTCTCTAAATAATATTTCATCATAAGCAATATCATGTAGTTCAAGCCAAGCTAAAGTTTCCTCTAACATCGTTTCTGGACGTGCTGTGCAAATTATAATATAGTCAGGGTACGATTTATACAACTTGTAAACATAATCGCTTAAAACGTCATCTATGGCTCCCACCTGATCTTTATATGATCTTGTTTTTGCAAGAGCTAATGTGCCATCAAGATCAAAAATTGCACACTTATCTTTTTTAGTTATATCATTAAAAATTTTATATTCTACTTTTTCAATTTCATTGTAAAAATT
>Ga0208160_1000722_pt1 | contig 14891 bp, 19 predicted proteins | sample CB_VirMetaG_FD_184536 | JGI IMG/M metagenome (GOLD analysis project Ga0208160, IMG submission 184536) | Freshwater to marine saline gradient viral communities from Chesapeake Bay - CB_1504_1 Viral MetaG (SPAdes) (version 4) | ecosystem: Environmental > Aquatic > Marine > Coastal | place: USA... | reverse complement strand
TTGTTGATACTTTGTCATGCTATTAATATAATATTTTTTTTTAAATTTTCCAAATTATTTAAAATGTACCATATCTCCAGTATGGTTGTCCCATTCATCTGCCCAATGGTCAACTGGTTTGGTAAATTTTTCTACTGCTAAAATACCTTGAGCTCCTGAAACTGTAATACCACGAGCTGATAAAGCATCACCTACAAAATGAACATTTGGATAATCAATTAAAGCTAAATCACTATCATAAACAAGTGGTTCAGGTGACAAATACTTAACTTCAGGAATATAAATACCCCAATCATCTCCTAATGTTGGGAATACTTTTTTCATATCCTCAATAAAGTCATCAATGTATTCAAAATAACCTTTAAATGTTTTTCTAATATCATTTAGTTCTTCTAAACCAATCTGGAATGCTTCAACTTCAGCACCTTCAGATGTTTGTGATACTGTACGAGTTGGAGAATAGTATAAACCTTTACCTTTAATTTGACATTTATTAACTACATTACGTGACCATTCAAATGGGTTACTAATACCGTTAATCTCCATCAATATACCAAAGTTAGTCATATCATTACGATATGCTTTATCTTTTTTAGCATGGCCGTTATAACTGTTATCTCCATAAGTTTTTTCTACAGCTACATAAGCGGCATTATTGTTAGTACAGAATGAACGAAGTGAAACACCTTTATCTTCAAACTTACGATACAATTTAAAGTCATAACTAACATCAATTAGTTTCTGGAAGTGTTTTTGAGGTGCTTCAAAACGAACACCAATCTGTACTGATTTTGGTTCTGTTTCCAAATGGTATTCATCTTGTAATTCTTGAGCAAAGTCAATACCTGATTTACCTACTCCAAAAATCAATTCATCATATTCCATAGCGCCTTCACCAAATTCATTTTTATAAGTAAAATATACTAGGCGAGATTCAAAATCAATTTTGAATACTTTTTCATTCCAAATAAAGTTAACACCTTTAGATACTAAATAATCATACCAATTTTTACCAATTTCATGTAGATAATCTGTACCAACGTGCCATACTGGAAATAGACGAAGACCAAAATATGGCTTAATAAAGTCTGGTTCAGCGTCTGGATTTGAACATTGTACTTCTTCTGGTTTAGGATGGAAACGTTTAAAGTTATTAATTACTTCATCCATTAAAGCCATTGCTTTTTTCTCACCAACATACTTAGACAACTGACCTCCAATCGCTGTATGATAAGTAAGTTTTCCATCACTCCAACCACCAGCACCTAAAAAGCCAGTCATTACTTCTTCAGGTTTCCTTTTATAAGGATCATTACCCATATCAATAATAGTAATGTCTTTTCCAGGATAACCATTGTCAACTAATTTGGTAGCAGCATTGACACCTGCTACACCTGCTCCTACAATTACAATTTTCTTTGCCATATTTAACATTTTAATATATCATTCCTTACTTAAAAAACCAAACTAAAAATGGCACCTCTTTTGGGGGGTGCCACAGCTACCATAATTTTTATCCCTTACGGGCGACTGGCTATGAATCAGTCTTTATGTATTTTTAATTTAAGTGTTCCTTTTCCTTTCCAAACACGATGCCATTCATGTCTTAATATACATATTGACATATTTGGTTCTAGTTCCCAAGGGAGGTCATTATCTAATTGAATTTGCCATCCTTCTCCTGCTTCAAGAACTTCAACAATTCTATCTTCATTATCACGATGCCATAAAAGTTCTATAGGATTGATATTTTCATCAAATTCTCTAATAATGTATTTGTTATTGATTTCTATGTCTTTATACGGTTTCATTCATATCGTAATAAAAAGAATCTCCATCTTCGGTAATCCATCTATCAGATTGATTTTCTACAGAAGGTAACTCAGTATCAACTTTAAACTGTTTTAGATCTTCTGGAAGTGATTTGGTTACCCAGTTTGAGTCTTTCCAGAATATTCTATTGTTAGGCATACACATAAGATAACCTTCATCTGATTCAAAAATATGACCACATTTATAATCTGTGGGTTCATCACTATAAGGATTATTAAACCAATCTACAGTAAAGAGATAAGTTCCCCAAACTTTGCTTCCATCTCTTAAAACAACTTGTGCTCTATGGTATGCTAAAAAACTATATTCTATAACAGCTACGTTTTCGCTAAAACAATCCCACAACTGTTTAAAGTTAAAAGGAATGTCATTTGTTGGAATTTTTGTATAGATTTCTGAAAGTGGGACGCGAGAACGAACCATCCCGTTATCTGTCATAACATGAAATGTTAATATAACTCCAGCAATAGATTGAAGACCAAAGACATAAACATTATAAAACTCATCAAAATCTTTAGGATTTTTTGTAAAATATGATTTACGAACTAATGCTTTAAAACTTGGAATATTAGCGTTTAACATATTATTTTTTTATGAATTATTTATTTGGTATTTCTAATCTTTCTTCCGCCGCTTTATAATCTACTACTCTAAAAAAATCATTAATATAATTTCCTCTTTGAGATTTATGTTTTAAATAATATGAATGTTCCCAAACATCCATAGCAATTAGAATTTTACCTTTAAAATCTTTATCAAGATATGGGTTATCTTGATTAGCATAAGATTCTATAACTAATTTATTTCCTTTTTGAATTAAAAATACCCAACCTGAACCAAATTGTTTTAAACCAGCTTCTTTAAATTGCTCTTTAAATTCGGAAAATGAGTTAAAGTTTTCCTCTAACATTTTTCTAAATTTAGCTGAAGGTGCTTTATAATCAGGGGTCATGTTTTCAAAATACAAGACATGATTATAAAAACCACCACCATTATTTCTAATAATATCATTTTTAGGATATTTACCTAATATTATTTGGATGGCTTGGATTTGATCTTCAGCATTTACTTTAATAGATTTCTCGTCTAATTCAGCATTAAGTTTATCCAAGTACCCTTTAAAGTGTTTATCAAAATGCTCTTCCATAGTTTCCTTATCTATGTAAGGTTGAAGAGAAGTATATGAATAACTTAATTTAGGTAATTTAAATTTTATATCTTTTGCTTCAATTAGTAAATCTAGTAATTTTATCATTTTGTTTTTCCCCAAGTTTTACCTTTACCTTTTGATTTACATTGAGATGGAGTAGGACGACAAGATGGGTATTTAGCTCTTTTTTCACCCTTTTTTCTACCACAAGCCTTACATTTTAATCTACCTGTTTTTTTATCTTTTCTACAAGTATTACAATCTACCCATCCTCCTTCTTTACCAGAAGTTCCTTGACGTTTAAACCATTTATGAAGACTTTCGTCTTCTTTAATCATTTCTAAAATTATGTCAGTTAATTTTATCATTTTATACCTTTCCAGATATCTCCTCTACGACATCTAACTACAGCACCTGATTTATAAGCTGATGGTTTTTTAAATTTACGGTCAGCAATACGTAAACATCTATCTCGCTTTACTTTTTTTTCAGCGAGTATTTCTTTAACTAAGTTTTTTAAATTATCCATTACCAAAATCCTGAAAAGTTAGACTTTAATCCTAGCAATTTAGCATATCTTGGTAAACGACAGCTCCAGTAAGAAGCTTTAGTTTTATCATTTTTTTCAGAACATCTATGTCTTTTAGCAAATGCTTGTCTTGCTTTAGGATTATTAATTTTTGCTTTTAAACCACCTGAACCAAATGATACTTTTTTAATTCTTTTAGTTTTAGGGTCCTTAACATAAACATAATATGCTTTAGAACCACCTCTTTTAGGTTTATTTAATGGTGGGTTTTTTTTCTTTTTTTCTTCATTTAAAGTACTTAACTCACCTCTAATTTCTTCCCAGTCAGCAATTGAACCATCTTTAATATAATCAATAGCTGCTTTTAAACTTGGAAAACCTAAATCTTTAAAATGGTTTTTTAATTTTTCAATAGCATCCTTTACACCAGCTGATTTTAGACTAATTTCATCTATTGAATCATCTTCCATAATGAAATCTAAAGGAACTTTAGTACCATCTTCTAATATACCAAACTCACCGATATGAGTTTCAGTTAACATTTCTAAGTCATCACCTTGAACATCAAGTATTCCTCTAACATATAATGCTCTAGCTTCAGACCATAAATTAAAATAATTTTCAGAACCAGCGCGATAAACATTTTCAGTTAATGGTTTCTTTTTGTTTATATGGTAAGCTAATCCCTCGGACAATATTTCGCGTGGGGCTAAGTTTTCGTTTATTAAAGGCGATTTATTACATTTTTCTGAGGCTTTACAACCACAGTTACAGTCACTAATTACTTTTTTAGCTATAAGAGCTTCTGTTATGACTTTTCTAAGGTTCATGGTTATAAATATTACTTAAATAATTTAGGAAAATTCATTCCTAACTCAGATGAAGAAACATAAACACCATTTAATATTCTTTCATCATCTATAGCATCTACTACAGCGTCATTCATAAGATAAAATTTACCCTGACCTGTTTCACTTACGTTTAAAACGTAACCTACTTCTTTACCCATTCTAGGTTTTTTAATAAGTTTAGTTTTTAATACTCTTTTTAAAAGTTTAGCTGCTCCTTCCTCAGCAGTAGCTGTAGGAGATAAATTTAATTTTTCGTATAATGAATCAATACGAGAATATAAAGGGGCAAACATATCTATATCCCTTAAAGTTTTATTTTTTTCAAAACTAGCCATAATAGTGAAAGCAGGGATAATATCTTTACCTTTAAAATTACCTGGGTTAACTGTGATTTGGGAGTCTTTATCAAACTTACTAAATAAAGTTAAAATGCCAAATATTTTGTTTAATAAAGCTACATTTTCTTTATCACCAGCAAATTTACCTAAAGTAATATTTGATGTATCATATGATTTAATCTCACATCCATACCCATCGATAGTTAAATCAGGATCTTCACCTTTTCTAGAGTCAGTTACAGTATGTTTTTTAACATTATACTCAAAAGCCCAATAAGTAGCTATTTCTCCTTTACCAGCTCCTGCTGTTGGAACATCACTGCCTTTTTTTAATGGTAAAACAGGGTATAATTGGGACCAAATAATTTCATCTTCACCTTCTAAATTAAAATCATCACCTAAAGACAATGGAACTGTACAAGTTGGAATTTTTTCACCTTCTTTTAATCCTAAAGTTTTACGTATTCTTTGATCATAGTCAGATTGAGCTTCATTAATAATTTTATTATCAGTAAGATTTTCTATTAATTCAAATAATAGTTTTTTATCTTTAGGATTATCCATATCAGGATAGCCTTTAGGGAACTTGTATGAAAACTTTTTAAAAAATAGATCTAGTGTATCCATATTGATTATACTTCAGGTACTGGGGATTCTTCTGGTGTTTCTGCTGGTGTTTCTTCTGCTGATGGAATTGGAGATTCAGCTGAAGCTGCGTCGCCTCCTTCAGCTCCTGCTTCAGCAGGTTGTTCAGCCATTCCATAAGATAAAACACGAGCAATAGCTTCTGTAGCTGCTTCTTCCTCACTCAAATTTAATAAATAATATTTTTTACCTTCAATTTGAGCGATCCAACTTCGTGGGGAGTAAGTTAACATAAAGGGTTCTCCATTTCCAAGTATTATTCGAAAAGTAGTTGGTTTAGGAGCAACCCACTGTATATCTGTTATAAATAGTTCATATTGATCTGTTAATAAATCAATAATCACATCTTTTAAAGTTGAAAATTTTTCTAAAACAGGAAATTTAGGACCATCTAAAGAAACAGTTTTGTCAGCAGCCAGATAATCTGGTTTACGTATTTGTCTAACAATTACTTTAATTTTTTCTTTAAATTCGTCTCTAGTCATTATTTAGATTTTAATTGTTTAGCTATTCTTTCTGCGAGTGATGAACCACAAGATCCTTCATGTACTTTACCACATGCTTCACATATTTTATCTTTACCCTCATCAATAGCTTTAATATCTTGAGCTACATCTGCCATAGCATCAATTTGAGGTTCTTTTAATTCAAAGTCAAGGTAATGTTTAGCACCTACTAAACATTCTTTAGCTTTAATAATTTTTGCTTGCCACCAATGAGGAAAATCAACCTCACCTGGACCTTCAAACTGGTCTACCATCTGGTATAATTCCATAGCATATTTTCCAATACGATAAAGGTCTGCTTTAAGCATGTGTGGCTCATTGTCTTCATGACCTAAGTCCATATCTTCTTTTACTTTACTAATGATACCTTTTTGTAAAGCATCAGGTAAATTCTTTTGTTTACCTTTTAACTTAGGATTATCATCATATTTGTCAGTAAATTCTGCTTCTTGAGTTAAAGAAGATCTAACGAGTTCTTTTAATTTTTCTTTATTCATTGATTCGGCTTGTTTTTTTGCTATATTGGTAGCACGACCATACATAACTGCTTCAGCGTCCTTACCATATCGTTTTACTAAGGATTTTTTTTGTTTTTTAAGGTCTTTAATAACCTCTTCTCTTTTATTGAGTTCGGCTTTGGTAAGTTCGCGTTCGTTAATCATAGTTTCCTTCGCGATATAATTCTTGTAATTTGGATTTAGCCCATTCTTTCATAAGCTTCCTAGCTTCTTCTTCTGTATAAACCCCTTGTTCTATAGCGTTTTTTACTTCATAGTAGCCGTCTAAGTCAATTTCATAATATGGAATATCGGCAATATCTCTAAGATAGCTTTCTTTTGACTGAGTAGAAGCTAACATAGCACCTTCAAACTCATCTTCCATTTCTGGGAAGTCAATGGCTTCTTTTAATAAGTGGCCTTCTGTGAGGTATTTTCTTAGATCAAAGTCAGACATTTTATTTTATTTTTTTAATGAATCCCTAAAAGCTTTATCTAGGTCTTTTTTAGTAAAATCCTTTTCAATGTCTTTTTCTTCATTTTTTGAAAAAATATGTCCTATTTCATCCATATCATCATTTTCATCATATCCAACGATATATTTTACTTTTTTCTTACCTTCCTTACCGAAACCATCAGCTAAACCTTTTTCAACATATTTATCTAGATTTTTTTTAGTATATTTAACTACTAAATCAGAAGTATCTTTGGCTTCTTTTAATAAGCGGCCTTCTGCAAGATATTGTCTTAAATCAAAATTGTCTTTCATTTTATTTTTATTTTATTTTATTTTTTATCTTCAGCAACTGATGCTTGACGATATTCGGTAATCACTTTCTTGATCTCACCTAATGCTTTACGAGCACGTCCGTGAGCAGCTTTTGATTTACCAGCATGTTCAGCTTTAAACGTTTCGTATAAAGCGTCAATTTTGTCAAATAATTCTTGTGTGTTCATATATTTTATTTTAAAATTTTCTTTAACATTGGGAACATAGACTCATTTAAATCTTCTTTAACAACGTGTTGACGAGTAAAGAATGTTAATGAGTTACCAATCTGTTTTGTTAATTTTTCATCTTCTAACTTTTTAGCTGCTTCCATAGCTGCCTCTAAGTTGTCTTGAACTTCTTTTTCAACACCAGTTAAGTCAGCATCAGCATTTTGAGAAATTTTAATACCACCATCTCCTACTGGTTCGTCAGTTGGGACTGGTTCTTCAACATCTACGTCTACTTCTTCTTCAGTTTCTGTTTCTTCAGTATCTGTTTCTTCATCATCAGCTTCTAACATAGCAGAAATTTCAGCTAAGAAATCTTCTTCTGATTCTGGATTCTCATCTGTAATGTTTATATTTTTTTCATATTCATTTAAACTGCTATCAAGATCCCACATTTGGATAATGTGCCCTAAATTAGCTATAGCTTCATCTGTATCCATAGCGGCAATTAATTCTTGAAGGAATTGAGAATCATCCATATTGTCTCTTATCAAATCAAACATTTTCCAAACTCTTGGGTTGTTTGTTTCATTTATTTTTTCAGATTCTCTCATAGCCATATCCCAAGCACCACTTTCCATTTCATCTGGTTCGTCTTTTGGATGCATTTCAGATAAAATCATTTCTTTGATTTTGGCTTTAAGTTCTGATGCTTTCATTTTATTTTCATTTATTGTATCTTCTTTCAAGTTAACAAATTTATCATTGTATGCTTTAATATCTCCTAAAGCAGCCATGTATTTACTAACTACATCTTTAGTTTTAGCATCTAATTTACTTAATTTATCTTCTGGGAATAATTTTTCAAGATCCTTAACCATGTCATCAAGTTGTTTACCAAAAGTTTTGGTTTTAACTCCGAATTGGGTCATTGTATTAACATCAGCTGTAGACTTAATATCTCCAGTTTTACCTTGAACAGTAGCGCCTATATTTTTAGCTCCTTGACCAATACTAGCAGCTGTACCTTTAACTTTAGCTTTTATTCTATCAAAAATTCCTTCTTCTAATTCTTCCTCATCATCATATTCCTCATCATCACCATATTGGTCTTCCCAAGAATAATTATCATCTTCATCTTCCTCTTCTTCAGGAGAATACCAAGATTGGTTTGGATCGTTTTCTGCTTCTTGAGTAAAGTCATGGGTTTTATAGTCAAACCTATTTGGGTCAGCGACCAAAGCAGGGAATAATACTGGTCCACCATTTTTTGGTTCTAGTTCACCAAAAGCTAATTTAATACCAATACCTCTTAACTCTTTAAAAGTACCACCTAATTCATAAGCATCATCTTTTGTGTAGCCATTCATTTCAGCTACTAAATCGTAGTAATCTTTACCACCAAATTCACCATACCCATCATAACTGTTTTCATAATAATATTTGCCTTTATTATCAAACATGTATACAGGGATTGTGTTTTCTTTTTCTGAACCAATTTGTTGGTCAGTGTCTTGTGTCATCCAAGAAAATTGACCTTCAGTCAATGAAGCATGAAAGGTAGCTTTATTTTCTTTTACAGCTTTTCTATAGTCAAAATTTGCCATTGTGTTAAATATATGTTATAAATATGTTATTTTTTTAATTTATTAAATACTCGTTGTTTTATTTCTTCTAAACCTCTTTCACGACGTAATTGTTCTTCATCATGTTCTATTTGATTACGAGTTACCTCATCCATAAATACACGCTTAAAGTCAGCAAAGCTGTAAATTGGTTCATCGTATAATTCAATTGTTTCGTCTTCAACATTAATACGAATATCACCTGTTTGGTAACCCATGTCTAGGATTAAAGTATTGTAATTATACCCAATTGCTGTTCCGCCAGTAATGCGAGCACCTACTTTTTCAGCCCAACCTGCTACAGTGTTTACTAAACGAGAAACACCTCTTCTTTTAGCAAAGTCTTTAATGTTTGAAGGAACATATGCTTCGGTTAATTCACCTTCATTTACTTTAGTATATAAGTCTTTATCAGCATTCCATTTCCAATCGCTTGCTTTAAAATCTTTTAATTTTTTAGCTTTTTGGTATTCGGATGATGATAGTTTAGATTGTTTTAAGTTAACTTCTTCTAATTCACCTTTTCTTTTACCAAAGGTATCGTGAACTAATTTATCTAATTTTTTATGGAATTCAGTTTCTTCATCTTTTGTAGCTTCGTTCATTGATGTTTTATGTAAATCACCAATATGCATTCCTGTTAATTTACCTGTTTTAGTATCTTTTAAAGTGGCTTTACCCTTTTTATCAATACTTATTACTTCAAATTCTTTAATATAATCTTCGTCTGTTGAAGCATAGCTTTTTTGAACAATATCTCCTACTTTAATTAATGATTTAGCTTCATCCATTGTTGTTTTTACAACACTTCCAAGATTATATCTGAATATAATATCATCAAAGTCCTTATACCATCTATCATCTTTGTTTACTGGTTTGTAAATTACTTTAAATGGATTAAGTGACATTTTATATTCAACTCCTAAATCATCTAATTGGGATTGAATATCTCCAATTGTACCTTCATTTATTGATTCTTCTAAACCAAACATTGCTTTTTCTTTAGCAATTTCTGCATCAACAGCATTAAGCATATCACCGTAACGGTTAGCAATTGGACCACCTTCTGGTTCTGCTTCTTGTTCTATATCACGCATAATTTCAGCACGTTTAGCTTTTAAAGCACGTAGTTTAGCATCTCTAAAGATATGGTCGTTACCATCATCTCCAGCATTAGCTGCTCTCATTTTGGCTAACTTATCTTTAGCTGCTCTCATTTTCATCATTACTGGGTCGTTGATATCTGTTTCTTCTATATCAGTACGAGATAAATTTTTAAGTGCTTGAGAGCGTTTATGTAATTCTTTAGCTGCTTTTCTATCTGTAGGATTGTTTTTACAATATGTAGCTAATTCGTTGTTTGAATAGTCTGTAAATGATTTTTTCATATCTTCATCTTCATTCATTTTTAGTTTAGCAGATGGGGATTTTGCATATTTTGTAGATAAATAACCTTCTGGTTCAGCTGACATATCTACTTTATGGTTATCTTTTAAAAATGAGTTAACCCACTTTAAACCTCTTTTTGGTTTAGCTGGGTGGTCAAAAGAAATCATATTCATTCTAGAATTAAAATCTATAATAGTATGTGGTTTTGTAAACCAAAATGGATCATTAATTTTTTTACTTTCAATACCTACTTTAATTTTTTCTCTGTCCCACATATCAGGAGTTATAGTATCATCCATAACTAAATTATTTTCATTTAAGCTAGCAATTGAGTCCATAGGAGGCATTCCAGCATCGTATCTCATTTTATCAATGTCCATTTTAGCTTTAGCTCTTTTTAAGACATCCAAATCAACCTCTTTGTCCATAATTGGTTCCATAAGAGTAATGTTGTAATCATCTAAATAAAGATCAGCTTCTCCGCTATCCATAAAATCTGATAATTTATCTCCAGGGAAATACTCTTCTAAATCATTTAAAAGATTAGCCCAATCAGACTCCATATCTTCAAAGTCCATTTCAATAGTTTTTCCAGCGTATTTTCTAAATACAGCATCTACTGGATCTCCAAATTCCATTTCATTTAATGATTCTTCAAAACGATAGTCCATATGACCACCGTTTACTCTTTCAATCTCACTATATTCACCCCTACCTAAACTTGAAGAATTACCAGACATAGAAAGTTCTCTAGAGCTATAACCTAGAGGAGAAGTTGCTTTACTAATATCATAAATCATGTCATCAGGAGCATTCATACCTGTAATGATTTCAATTTCGTTCCATTTTGGAACTAACATTACAGTAGCGGGATGACCTGTTGATTTTACGGCCTGAACTACTTTTTGGAAGTCAGTAATATCTAATTGGTAATCTTCGTTTAATGATTTGGAAAAGAATTCTTGTATTTTTTTAAGGTCTTTCATTTATTTTTTAGCGTTTAAATATCCATCAAGCAGCGTACCTATTACACCTGCTTTCTGTCTTATAAATATCCATTCTTCCTTGGTTAATTTATGGGCTCTAGAATAGTCTACACAAATTACACCTATAAAACGGTCGTGTAAGTCCTGTAAAGCAATTAAATAATAAGATTGAGAACCGTAAGGATCAGCAAATGGTTTTAAACCATAATCTTCTCCATCTTTATCAGGGACAGCTATTTCACCTCTTCTATAAAGTTCAGCCATTGCTTTTGGAAACAATGATACAGGAACGTTTTGAAAGTTTTGTTGAAGAGGAGTTATACCAGGAGATAATTTTTCAAAGAAAATAGAAAATTTCTGGATTGATTTGCCTGTAGGATAGAAATGTCCTCCATTATGGAATTGGGCTGCCCATACTCTATCACAAACAAGTTCATCTAAAATGACTTCAAGTTGTTCATCAACTAAACTATTCATTTCAATTGCCTCATCAACCGGGTTAGTTGGGGTTGAGGAGTCAAATTTCTTTTTAGCCCAAGCAACAGCTATTGGTCCAAATACTGCTGTAATTAAAGCTACAGCGATTGTTGTAAGCATGGTAATTAATTCCATTATTTTCTTTGTTTTTTAAGGTATTCTAGTGCTTCTTCTTTATATTTTAATAATTGATCTTTACCAGAACCATCCCATTTTTCAATGTCACCTGCTTCAGTGATGAATTGTTGTTTTTCATTAATTAATTCATCAAACCAAATTTCAAAGTCTTTAGTTACTCCATCAAGATGATCATTAATAGTTTGTTTTTCTACTTCCTCTAATTTGCCTTGTTTTCTTAATTCGGCTTCATGATCTACTTGACAGTTAAAACAATGGCCATACATTATGTACCATTTTTTATCCAGATGGGGTTTCATTGTATGAGAACAAGAAGGGCAAAAAACAGGTAATACAATACCTTCTTTTGCCTTATCTAATTTAGTTATATTTTGTTTTAAACCATTTTTGATGGTCCATGTACGACCATCTTCTTCCCATATATCACCTTCCGAATAAAATTCTTTAGGTTTACTATAACCAATCCCTACAGTAGACTTTTCTCCATGCTTGCCTTGAACCAAGTTACGGAGACGTTGGACGTCTTTCTGTTTGAATTCTTTTTTTAAAACTGAATTGTTTTTCATTTATTTTAGTATATCCTTAAGGATATTTGTTAATTTTAATTCTGAGGTAGCTATTTTAGTTGATGGTTTATTATAAGTAATAGGATTTGAACCCATAGCAATTATGCTACCTTTAATTTCTTTATTTAAAGGTTTTAAAGTTGGTTTATCTTTTAAGACTACTTTTACTTTGTTACGAGTAGCAGCGTCTTTAATTTTAGAAGCAATGGCTGCTGCTGAGCTATCTTTGGTTTTAACATCAATAATTATTTTGCCTTCAACACCATCTTTAATATCTAATTTAGCATCAGGGTAATCATTTTTCCAGTCTTTAGCAAGTTTTGCTTTAACTTCTTTAGCTGTTTCTTTAGCCTTATCTCCTGATAATACTAAACGTTTGTATGTAATTGGTTCTGCCATTATAATCCTATGTTTTGTAATTGTTCAATTGTGTTAGCGGCACTTGTATGCAAGATACCTATACCACCTTGTGATCTCCATTGTTCAATGTTATCAGGGCGATCATCGATAAGTATTTTGTCTCTTCCAGAATAATTTTGTTTTTTGGAAGCAGACGCTAAAATTAATTTAGTACCTGGGATATTGTTTTTAACCCATAAACGTTTTCCTAAACGTGATTCGTTTTGTTTTGAAGGGGCTGATAATAATGTTGGATTAAATGGAGAAATAAAATCCCATAATTGTCTACCATCCTTCATCCAAGGAATACCTACCCAAAACTTAACACCATTTTCTTCATCAATAAAGTTCCAAAACTTTTCTGTACCGTACTTAGTACTATATTGACTTGGAGAAAGATGTTCAGGGTTTAAAGAAGTAAAGCGCTTATCAAAGTCACAAAGTACGCCATCCATGTCACAATAGATTTTATATCTTTGTTCTTCAGCTTGTTCTTCTTCTCTAAGCTGTTTATATACATCTGTTAATTTTAATTTATACATTTTTTATACTATCCTCCCACTTACGTAACATTATATTACCTTTTAAATAAGCTTCTTTTTCAATATCTTCTAAATGACCATCTTCATTTGTATTGGTTGTACCAATATTTCCTAATGTATCATTTAAGTTTTGTTCATGATGTATCATTTCATGGGCGAAAGAACGTAGAACGTCTTTTGGGTGCCTACCAAAGGTATAAAGTGTGATCGACTTGTCAGCTGGATTGTAGTAAGCTGTTCTGCCCAAAAGACGAGACGCGTTGTCTTTATCGTCTGGTATAACCTTAATTTTAGGCAATGGTGTAATGTTCATTCCATTGTCTTTCATAAATACAGCTAAAGATAAGAAAGCTTCTTTGGGATTCCAATCCTCTTTGAAAGTTTCTACAACAAATTGTCTAGCGTATTCATTTAAACCAAATGGATCTTTATCTTCATTTAATGGTAAGGACAATGCTTTTGCTCTTTGTCTCCACAAATTTAAAATATCTGGTCTGTCTTTTTTAGCCACTTTTGCTTTATCAAAATAGTTATTAATTACCTCTATAAAAGGTGTTTTTGTTTTTTTAGCTTTCAAGTACATACCTTGAAGCATAGCATCTACCTCTTGTTCTAATTTATAATAATCTGATTTAGGTAAGAATTTTAATTTGATTAAGTTTCTTAATACTTCATCATCAGCCATTTCTTTAGAGGCAATAACATTAGTACCTTGTTGAGTCATGTGTTCTATTTCATGCCTAACAACATCAGTTAAATCCATATAAATATCTTCCCATTTTTGAGGTAAATCTCTTGGGTCAACTTGGAATTTAATTTCTAAATAAGCGGGTTTTCTTAATGGGTCAGCTCCACCATCAACTTTATATAATCCATACTTAGTTTCTTTAACAGTTAGTACAGCATAAAGTTCAAAATTAATAATTCCACTCTCGTAATCTTCATTGTATTCTAACTTACCGTTTGAACCATCAAATTGGGATTTCCAATCTTCCATAATGTCTCTAACAACATTTCTGGTTAAAGAATCATAACGGCCTTCGTTTAATGTTAAAGCAGCATTGTTAGGTAAAATAGCTGTTATAAAATCATCTGATTGTCTGAATGTTGTTCCGGGGAATGCTTTAGAAATAAATGCTCTGTATAAATTATCTCTTTGAGTGCCAAAATTTTCCTCATCTGATTTTTTAGATGGAGAATATATAATAGCTTGAGCTCTAGCTTTTTTAGTATATTTTTTAACTATATCAGCTATAGTAGACATTACTCTATACATTTCACCTTTATTAACTACTATTTTAGATGAAGAACCTTCAGCACCTTTAGGTTTAGCTGAAAATTCAATTTCTATAGCAGGACGAGATTCCATTTGTCCTTCAGGAAAATAAACTGTTGATTTAATATCTACATCATATTGGGTTTCACTGTCTGTTACAAATCGAGTATAAACCCAATAACCTTCTACGTCTACTTCTTCCCAT
>Ga0208160_1000720_pt1 | contig 14913 bp, 14 predicted proteins | sample CB_VirMetaG_FD_184536 | JGI IMG/M metagenome (GOLD analysis project Ga0208160, IMG submission 184536) | Freshwater to marine saline gradient viral communities from Chesapeake Bay - CB_1504_1 Viral MetaG (SPAdes) (version 4) | ecosystem: Environmental > Aquatic > Marine > Coastal | place: USA... | reverse complement strand
TTAATACATTTGCACTCATCTTGATGTCTTTTCGATTACAACATTCCTTTTCCACTCATGCCTACAATAGGGAGTGACTATGTTTGATCCTGGTCTTCTGTACCATCCCCCACAAAGTTGGAACACAGAATATCCTAGCTGATTGGAGATGTTCTGAATCTCTTCCCTAGTGAATAGTTTGCTTTGCCCTTTGCCGTCTGAATTGTATAGCATATCACACAAAGGTCTGCTTCCACTTTTAGCAGCAGGAACTCCTGATCTTTCTTCATAGGAATATAGAACCCTGAAGGATGTGATAGGCTCAAGTCTTCTGATTGCTGCCTCACCTGTTCTAGTCACTTTTCTAGTGATCAGGCCTTCCCTGTCAATCTTCTCTTCAAGGACATTGTCATCTATCAAGGTGTTGATTCTACCTATCACAGATGCTTCATCTATTCCTGTAGCCTGTGCTATCTGTGGAATGGTGATGGCAGGATCATTCTGAATCTGCTTCACTATATTCCGCTGCACCTCATTCAAGATGTATTCTGCAAATAGTTCTTCCTTCACGAATTCATCCATGCTGCTGAAAAGCATTTTATTTGATTCTAGGATTTTGAATCTGTCCCTGCTGAATCCTTTGCCTTCAAACTTGGCTAGGATTTCTGCATCCTTTTCAGATATTGAACAGGTCAGGTGCTTGTGATCTTCAAAGGATGCCCCCACCTGGACTACTTCTGTAGGCTGTGGTGCTTGCAAAGAAGAAAGTCCTACTAGGCTTCTGATCTCTTCCCTATCCATGTTCTCAATGACCTTCTGAAGGATTGTAGGATTTAGGCTATTCAATGAATTGATGATCTGCTGTGAATTGTCATCCTCTTTCTTTTCGATTGCTGAAAGACCTAGTTTTTCTCTGATCTCTTCCTGCGTCATGTTAGCAGAAATGATGGCTTCAGAGAATTCAAAATTGATAGGCTCAGTCTTCTTCAGTTCTAGCTGTGCTGTGATATCATTGAACTTGTATAGGTAATTGATGGTCTCTTCTAGGCTTCGCTGCTTGGCATTCACATAGGTATTCTGAAATAGTTCAGATGCTTCCCTGAGTTCTGCCCTGCCACCTAGCTGACCTTCAGTCTTCACACCAAAAAGCATAGGTGAAGTCACCTTGTGTCCTGAGAAGATTTCCTGCTGTACAGTCTTATTCAAAAGGTCAAAGTGCTTATCCAATTCAGTCCCTGACAGGTCTACTATTGAAGGCTCATTCTCTTTGCTGTCATTGAATGCAAGCATGAACTTTCCTGCATTCTTTGATCCTGAGAATTTATCTTTGAATTGTCTTTCAATTCTATCTTCTTCTTCCTGTGAAACTTTGCCCCCATTCAGGTTGATCAACTTGGAAGAAAACATTCCGTTATTGATCGTGTTCAGGTGGTATTCCCCTATAGATATGTCTAGTTCAATGTAGGATATTGCACCCCTGTAGTCAGGTAGGCTGTAAGTATTTGCACCTGCTCTGTATTCCTTGAAGTACAGAATCTGTGATCCTGTTCTATTGTTAGGATCAAAGGCAGGGAAGGTCTCATAGTCAGGTCTAGGGTTGACATTGTCATTCTTGATCCAATTATCAGACACATAGAATTCAGAATTCTCATTGTTAGTTCTGACCTTGTAGTAGTCTACATGATAGAGTTCAGCTATTTCACCTGTGGCCTTTGTCCAAATCACTTGAAGGTAGTACCCTCCAAAGATGCTCAAATCTGTAGTCAGTTTCTTTGTCAATTCATTCAAGGATTCATCTTCAGAATTCACCTTGTTGATCATGCCGTAGGCCTTCGCCTTTTCCATTGGATCATCAGCATTGACTGACCACCCATTCCCACAGATGTAGTCTACCTTCCCTGTCAAAATTGCATTGTGCTTTGCAGAATTGTTGTAGATTCTTAGTAGGTAGTTTGGATAGTCATTTCTCTCCCCGTAGTATATCCAATCCTTCCCCTTCACTTCCTTGTAAATGGGTAGAGGCACTTGGTCAAATTTGAAAAATTTTATCATGCTGTTGTATAAGTTTTGTATTCCCCATTGTAGCCATCATATCTGACCACTCCTGCTGTTGACAAATTCACTGCTGTCAGTTCCATCTTTCCTGTGGCTATGATATCAGCACCACTTCCTGCCTGTGTCACATAGTATCTCCAAAAGCCAACAGTGCTATTCTGAAAAGAAGCCTGAAGGATATTGAATTCTGAGTATCTTTCCTTGAATGGGCTGACATCTGCTAGGCTTAAGGTCACCTCTTCCTTTGTCACTTCATGCTGAAATAGGAAGGTGTAGGTGTTGCTGCTTGTTTCCCTCTTATCAAATAGGGCTATGTAGATAGCACTTGCTGATCCTTTCTGAATTATAACCATAACCATAAATACAAAATAGACTACCCATGTACACAAAAAAAAACACCTTCCAAATGAAGGTGCTTTTCACATAAACAACAAACCAAATATTAAGCAGATACAGGAGGAGTTCCTGTGAACAAGGCTGCTAGTTCTTTCTCATTGCCTGTGAAGGTCAATGTGTAGCCATTACGATCACCAAAGGCAGTACCTGTAGCAGAACCACCGCCTGTGATATCCAAACCATTTGCATATCCAAGCACCCAAATAGTATCATTGTTGTCCTTAACTAGGGCTACTAGTCTATTCTTAGCCAAGAGAAGAATCTCATTTCGGGTATTTACTTGCAATTTGTTTAGAATGATTTCTAAGGTCTGAGCGTAGAACACAGTGCCATTCTGAACATTGGTGTTGACAGCCTCTGCAAAGTTTGAACTTTCTTTTACTAGTTCGTACTTCCAAAAGTATTTGCCTGCATCCATAGTGACAGCAGTAATTGTACCGCTAGCACCTGTCCAAGAAGCCACATCTTCTACCGCTGCAAACCATACTTCCTTCAAACCGCCAATAGAATCTTTGCAGTCAAGGGTATAGGATTGAGTTAAGGCACAAGGCATAGTTTTTTAATTTAAAGTGTGAAGGGGAAGATGCCACCATCCTCCCCAATTTTATTTAGGCTACATGAAGTTTCCAATATACTACTTCATCAGGGAATGCTACCTGAATACCTAGTTTGAACTCTACTACAAATCTCATCTCATCTGCCTCTTTAGCATAGAACAATTCAAAACGATCCTGCTCATTTAGCATATCTGTACCAAGGTACAAGTTGCTCATAGAAACACCGAACATCTTATCAGTTCCGTTCAATCCGTTCACACCAATCAATTTGATTGCAGTACCTGGGATCACTAGTTCCATATTAGCCGCATCCACAGGGTAGTGGAATAGGTTAGCAGTTCTAAGTGCAATCACATATTCTCTGAAGGTATCATTTCCGCAGAAGATAACCACATCATCCTTGTCCAAAAGGGCAGCAGGAAGAACAGCGAAGATAGAATCTACAGCAGCGATCACATTTGAAGAAGTCAAAGTGGTCAAGTCAGCAGCGTTTCCATCAATTGGATCACCTGCTCCACCGAATCCTAGTCCATCAATGATCTTGATAAGACCATCAAATCTTGCAAGGTTAGCAGTTCCTGAAGCAGTATCACCCTGCCATATTGCAGTCTCCAAAGCAGCACCAATTCTCTGAACTTTCTGTGCAGAGTATTCAGTAGCATAAGCCATGTAGTCATAGCTTGATCCTTCACGCAAAGCCTTCTGAGTATACTTAGCTTCAAAAGTCTTAGGGCAAATTGATTCCTGAACCTTGATCTTTCCTACAGTCAAAGTTCTCTGAGTGATAGTAGTAGTTCCTGAACTGTTGAATCCACATGATCCACCTGCTTGGAATACTGCATCTGTAGTCATTACATTGATAGTCTCAGCAGATTTGATACCTACCTGGACATTTCCTCTTGCTTCAATCAAAGAAGCTGTTTTTGCAGAGAAGATAGCAGCAGATGTAAGCTGCAATTCGTTCTCCTTAACATAGTTAGTTAAAGCTGATAAATCTAAGGCCATTTTATTTTTGTTTTAAAATTTGAAATGCTTTTTGAATGTTTGCATATCTATCATCCTTCTCTACTTTCATAGCCTTATGAAAGGAATTGGGTGAAGAGATTGCTTTCTCACTTGGTTCTTTGGCAAGAGATTCAAGAACTACAGCAGAAAGTTTCACTGCCTGCTTCATTTCTTCATTCTTCTCTTCCATTGCTTTGATCTTGTAGGCTAGTTCTTCAACTTTCTTTTCAAGATCACTCATGGCCTCTTCTACTTTGGCCATTGCCTCATCCTTTTTAGGCTCTTCAGCAGGTACTTCTTCAGCAGCCTCTATTTCCACCTCTACAGATGGTGCTTCTGCTGCCTTCTTTACTTCTGCAATTTTACCTTCTTCAAGGACTACCACTATTTCACCTGATTCTAGCTGATGTTCTCCAACAGGTGCAGGGATTGATTCACCTTCTGCTCCTACTACAAAGATTTCACCTGATTCTAGATCATAGGCTACAATAGTTCCATCTACTAGTTTGCCTTCAGTCATTGCAAAGGCTGTCTTCTTTTCTGCTTCTGAGAAAAGGAGTTTCTTGATTTGTACTAGTGCTTCTTTTGCGTTCATAATTGTAAGTATTCGTTTAGTATTTAATGTTCAATTTGACTCAATATTTTGAAAATTTGTGACATGATTTGCTCCTCCTCTGTGATCACCTTGTTTGTCTTCTCATATCTGAAAAGCCCCTCCACAGAAAAGCCTTTGAAAGTTCCTGCCTTCACTTCTTCCCATATCTTTTCATTCTCTACCTTGAATGACCCAAACCATGACCCATCAGAGACTTCTTCAAATCCCTTGGGAGGCATGATTCCCTTCTCCCTGTCAATGATGTAGGATTCAAACATGAAGACCCCATCCACAGGTGTAGAATGCTCTACATTTACCTTGGATTGGTAGCCCTTCTTGAAGAAACGCTGCACTATCTTCTTAATCTCAGCAGCAGAAAAGGTCACATAGTATTCTTCATCTGCATCCCTTCTGTAGATCGGCAAATCTGCAATCATCAAAGGCCCTGTCACGATCTTCTGTTCAGGGTTCTCTATGCTGAATTGATTCAAGCCTACAGCCTGGAAGTCATCCTGATTCATCTTTGATTCTGCCCATCTTAGCATAGGTTCACCACCCCACAAAAGATATGAAATAGTGCCACAGGCTTCTGTGTCTTCAGGCTTGTAGTCATCCGCTGCTCTACTTAGGTAGGAATAAGTCCTACGGATGGTCTCCCTAGAAAGTGGTTCTCCTTTCATGATCTGAGTCGCTCTGACCTTCCCTACCTGAGTAGCACATCTGTTCCCTATTTCTTCATTCAAACGGATTCCCCTTTCAGCATTGTCCTTTGCTGATTGGGGATAGTCAGAATATGAGTCTTCCTGAAATCTACCTTCCCACATATTGGAGCAAATAGCCACAGCCTGCTCTGATTCCTTACCTTCATTGATCACATATTCTATGCATCTAGGTAGGAACTCCTCTTTTGATTCGTTTGGTGCAGGCTCTACAAATTGATCTTTGAAAGCAAGAAAGTTTTTCTGTATTGCAGGGTATTCTACCAAGGCAATGAAATCTACTTCTTCATCATCTTCAATAGCATCCCCTATCATCATTTGATATAGTGGTATTTTCTTCTCCATGTCTTTAAGTATTAGAATCCTGCTCTGCGTTCAATATCTGCCACCCTCTTCTGAGTGCCTGTCACTTCACTTTCCACTACAAAGGCCCTGAGTGGTGGCTGATTATTCATGACCTGACCTAGTGCTGTCACAGGGCTATTCCCTACAGTAGGAACTCCTGATGTCACAGCAGGTGCAGATGCAGAGATATTGGGTGCAGATACACCACCTCCACCGCCTGGTACTTTTGTGCTTACAATCTTTCTGACATTTGCTATACCTCCTGCAATAGCTACACCTGCTGCCACCGCTGCCAAAGCAGGGCCTGCCACAGGGATACCTACCATTGACTGATAGGCCTTCTGTGCTGAAAGATAGGTGTCAATCGTAGCCTGTGCCACAGCGAAAGCCTTCCCTGCTGCTGTCTCTTTTCCTACTAGATTAGAAAGTCCACCTAGAAGCCCTGCAATCTTGGAAGCATTCTCCATCTTTGCATTCACTTCTGCTTTGTCTATTTCTATCCTAGCATCAGCATTTGCCTTGATGCCTTCTGTGAATTCGGCTTCAGTGATCAGGCCTGCCTGCACTTGCTCCTTCAATAAAGCATCTTTTTTGTCAAGCAAATCCTTCTGAATTTGGAAGGATAGGTCAGCCTGTGCCATCTCCCTATCAAGTTCTGCTAGGTCTTCTGCTGCCTTCTGTTCATCTATGGTGAATTGAAGTGCTGCTAGTGCCTGCTGTTCCTGTGTTGCTAGTTCTAGGACTAGGGCTGTCTTCTGATCTGCTGTCAGTTTCTCATTGTCAAATATCTCCTGTCTCTGCTTCTCATAATCAAGTAGAATCTGCTGTCTAGCTTTCTCATTTTCATCCTTGATGCCTTGAAGTCTAGTCTGAGTTCTGATGTCATTTAGCTGCTTTTGGAAAGCCTCTTCTTTGTCAGCATCTTCCTTCTGATATTTATCTTTGATGTCCTGGAGTTCCTTCTGCTTTGATGCTTCTAGGATGCCATCATCTTCAATCCCTGCTTCTTTCAACTTTAGTAGTTTATCTGAATAGGCCTTTTCTACAGCCTCTTCTTCTTGCTTCTGTTTGTCAAGCATCTTGATTCTAGCATCATTCAAGATGGCTAGTGCTTCCTGTTCCTTTTGGTTCTGCTTCTCCCTTTCTGCTGCTGCCTTTTCACCTGCTGCTTTCTGTGCATCCAAAACAGATATTTCAAATCCTGCCTGCTTTTCCTTTAATTGATTGAGACTTGCTTCTGCTTCCTTGATAGTCTTATCACCTTCTGCTGCCACCCCTTCAGGATCAAAAATCATATTAGCTAGACCACCGCTGAATCCTTCTTCCAAGCCAAAGTCCTGACCTAATTTTTTGCCTACTTCATCTATGGTTGCAAGAATAGCAGTGATAGGTAGTGAAATGAAACGAATGATTCCCTGAAGGATATCCTTGTTTCTTTGGGATGCTTCTACCTGTGCCTGCTTGGTAGCTTCAGCATTCTGTAGGTTGATCTCTGCTGACTTGATAGCCTCATTCGTTTGGGCTATCTTCATCTGAAGGATTTCTGCTTCTGACTTTCCTTGAAGTTTTAATTGATTCGCCTGCCCATCAATAGCATCAAGTTTTTCCTTGTTTGCTTCTAGGTCTTTTTGGGTGGCTTCATTGAGTTTCTTTTGTTCACTGCCTACACCATTGACTAGACCCATGATGTCTTCCCAATAGGTCACCAATAGCCCCACAGCTACCACCAATGCACCTATTCCTGTAGCTATCAAAGCCTTCTTGAATCCGTTTGCTCCCAAGGTCAAGCCCTTGAAGGAAGTCTTTAATTCACCTGTGACCTTCCCAATGTCCTTAAGTTGGGAAAGTCCCTGTGATAGTGCCATAGCACCCTGAACTTTCAGGAGTGCCTTTTCTACTTCTTCAGATTCTCCACCGAATAAAGCCATAGCACCCTGTACTGCTGCTATTCCACCTGCTGCTGTTGAAGCTGCTGTAGTTAATGCACCAAAGGTATTACCTGGATCAAATAATGCAACAGCCTCATTTGCACCATTAATTTCATCTTTAATGCCTGCGAGATTTTGAGCAGCCTGAATAGCCTCATCACTTAATTCACCGAATCTTGCCCTTGCAATTAGCAGTGCGTCTGTAGCTTCCTTTAGCTGTATTTGTAAGGGTTTGACATCTGCATCTAAAATGATTTTGTTTTCTTCAGCCATTGGTGTAAGTTTTAAAATTTAGGGGAATCGATTGATTCCCCATTTACTATTCTTCCTTCGGGTTCTGCTCCTGCACTTGTGCTGCTAGGAATTGGATGAAGGACATCCCGTACTTTGTAGGCAGTTCTTGCGCCCATGCTTCTAGCATTTTGATTTGGTCTTCGTTAAGCGTTACTTTCATTTGATTTGGTTTTTAAGTGAATCGATTTCTGTTTTAAGTTTTTGTATTTCTTTTTCCCGCTTATTCTCTATTTCTTTTGCTTTTTCCTTCCATTCACTAGGCGCTGCATATCCTGCAAAAAGAAATCTATCATATAGCCATTCCACCGCTGTCTGTTCCTCGTTAAGCGTTACTTTCATCTTGTGTTTGGTTTTGTGATTGTAAATAGGCAGCGATAATTTCTTCAGTCCATACGGCATTTGCTACCGCTTGCACCTTGGCATCTTCTCCGCTTATATCGGTATTCGGATGAACTACATGACGATGAAAGGTTCGGCTAATTTCTACCCCATCCTTCTCGATAATGTTTGCAGTCCTTACTTGAATAGAGTTGCTTTCAAGCACCTCTATTTTGTCTACGATTGTTTTTTCTGTTAAAGCCATTTTTTTTATATTTTATTAAGAAGCTGCAAAATATGTTATGGTTAAAATAATATCTCCATTAGCACCTGCATCTGTTATGTAGTTTGCATTGGTTTTAATTGCGCCTGTACCATTATTAGCATGAAAATATATATGAGTAAAACTTGACCCCGTAATTGGTAAATAAGTACTTAAATTACCATTTCCCATATATCCAAAAGACCCCCCGTAATATAAACTTGGACTGCTATATGTACTTGCAAAAGGTAGACCACCAATTCTAAATTCTGAAGAATTATTTGTAGGGTTTACCAAATTCACATACAATGAAACGGTCACTTTTTGACCTATTTTTACATACCTAGCATTTACAACAGCTAGTGTTCCTCCATTTGGTAGGGTAGGCGTCCAAGTACCCTCCTCATAATCATCCAAAGCATTAGCTGCTGCCGTGTCTCCGTTGAATTGGATACCTCCTGAACCCGATGCCATTCGTAGGTATCCATCCGTGGTAAATCTTGCAATATCAATGTCGTTGATTAAAATTCTAACAGGATGATTTGTTTGTGAACCAAATGCAACTTCAGTATTCCCGATACCTAACATTTGAGCAATAGCACCTGAAGAATCTTTTGCAAGTATTCTAGGAACAGTTCCTTCTACTACTAATTTATGTGCAGGCGAAGTAGTGCCTATGCCTACATTGCCTGATACATCTTTTATTGTTAAGAATGTAGATACGCTTCCACCTGTTGCAGCACCGAAGTTTAAATATCCTGTTGTATTATCTCTCCATATATCCCAATAATATCCACCATCCGAAGCATTAGATAAACGAAGTTGTGAAGGCTTTGCAATACCCCCTGTTCCTTTTATGTTTAATCCACCGCTTTCAATAACACCGCTAGCTGCCGTTACACTACTGCTGAAGGTCGCTGCTCCTGTGGAGGCTATTGTAAGTCTAGGTGTATTATTTGTGAAAATATTAAAATCAAATCCACTTGTTACAATACCAATACCTGCATTATATGTTGTAGTTGCAGTTCTTATTTGGACTTCTGCATTTCCACTTGTTGTTGTAAGTAATTTAATTAAAGGGTCATTCGCATAAGTATCTGTTACAATTAAATCCGTAAAACTAGCACTAGTCCCGTTCAAAGCACCATCTAAAGTTACCGAACCACCTGCTGATAAAGTCAATCTACCTCCATCAGTTTTGAGATGCAGACCTCTTGTAGTACCTGCTCTCATTTCAAAGTCATCTAAAATTCCAACACCTAAGCTACCTGAGTTTCCAAGATTGCCTACACCTGTAGTGCCTCTTAAGAAGGTAATAACTCCACCTGTTGCAAATGATGAATTGAATATTGCTGAAAATACTCCACTTGTGTTAAATGTCTTTTCACCTGTGATGGTTTGTGAAGTTGCTAGGGTTACATATCCTGCTAAAGAAGGGATGTCCGAAGTCAAAGCCAAAGTTCCCGTAGCATCAGGCAAAGTATAGGTTCTTGTAGCAGATTCTGTGATACTATTTAAACTTAAAATTGCACCTCGAAAAGCACCTAAAGCAGTAGTCTGATAAAACAAAAATGTGTTTGATGTTCCTGAACTTAAAGTGCCATAGCCATTCACCAAACTGAAAAAGGCATCACTTCTTAAATTAATCTGACCTGAAATAGACCCCGAACCTGTGGCATTTATTGCATTTGCAGTGATGCTATATGCCCCTAGATTAACACTAGCAGCAGCACCTGAATAAGGCACATAGGTAGAAGAAGCAGTTCCCGTAGTTAGGTAGCTACTAGAATCTACACTTCCATCAGCCTTTAAAAACTGACTAGAAGTTCCTCCTGTTTTTACGATTGTTCCCGCTTCGAAATTACCTCCCGAAATGGTCATGGCATTACCGCTTCCGCTAGTCTTTGTCACTCGGATAGCTTCACCATCACCTGCCTTGCTTATATCTAAAGCAATACCGCTTCCACTTGTGTGGTCTATGATGATTGTGTCAGAGCCTCCACTTGTAGTGAAGGTCTTCTGTGCCGTGATTGTTTGGGTAGTATTAAGGGTTACAAAGCTACCTGCATCTTGCTTAGAATTGAAAGTAGTCCAATCAGCAGCAGACAAAAGTCCCCGATTGGTAGCACTTGCAGTAGGTATGTTGATAGTGATGTTTCCCGAACTAGTCACAGGTGATCCTGTCACATTCACATCAGTTCCTGTGCTGCCTATGGTGATACCTACAGAAGTGACACCTACATCTAGGTTCTCCTGCATCCAATCCTGAAGGGTTGACACAGTGACCTTGTTTGTGGTGGTAGCACCGCTTGCTACTATAGGAAGTACATCATCATTTGCAATGTCTACCCTTTCAATCAGTTGACTTATTCTCTTATCTGCCATATCAATCAAATATAAAATCTATTTACCCCGTTTTCCTGTAGCATGAAGGCATCATTCTCAAGTAGGATGAAGTCATAGTCCACAGGGCTGATCTCCCCAAGAATCTTGAATAGGGATACATAGCACAAATTGTTTGCAATCGGATTGTACTTATCCACCTTTTCAAGTTGAAAGAAGTGATTCCCTACCTTCACGATCTTTCTAAAATCTAGGTTCATGATATCTGTAGGTGTCAGGTAGAAATAGCCTTCCAATAGCCTACTATTCCTGTCCCCTATTGAGTCAATCAGTCCCTGATAATATTCTGTGTATAGGTTTGAATTCTGTGGATAGACACCAATAGAAAAATAGACCTCCCTAGGTGATGCAAATAGCACATCATTGGAAGGTTCTGTAGGACTATCAAGGTGACCTGCATAAGGGTAGACATTATATGCTGTATTCCCTGCTGCATATTGAATATTCCATGAAGTAGTAGTCACACCTGGAAGGAAGTAGGCTATCCTCGGCTTGAAGTTATCAGGGATTTTGACCCCATTTTCTACCTTGTACAGGTGGATCATGATTCTGCCTGGTACTTCTTCCCTCATCACAGGTGGTGCAAAGACTACCTTCACACTTTTGGTGTCTAGAATGAAGTCATTGTCTATGATGGTTCTTGATTCCCCATACACCTCATTGAATTTAGTCCTATATGATTCACTCCAAAAGTCACTATCTGTATCAAATAGAAGCCTATATTCCTTGGCTGATAATTCGCTCAAAGGGGTGATAGTCACCTGCTGATCTACATCTAGTTTGTCTGACCAATCTAGTGCCTGATCTTTAAAGGTTTGGTAGAACTCATTATAGGGGATGATCTCTAGGACATTTGTCCGAAGCCTGTCCTGTGTGATGTACAGATTGTACATGGATATGATTGACTTCAGAAAGTCCCGCTGCTTCATTGATTTTGGCAGGGTGTATTCTATTTTCATGGTATCCCCTTCTTCAAGTTCCACTGCCACAGGTACTGTGTTCCCTATCTTGAATGATCCAATAGGTGCTATGACTACCTCAGTCTGAATGTTTGAATTGTATCCTGCACCACCTTGTGCCTGACCTGTCAGCCTGATCTCAAAGTAGTCATTCAAAGCAAGTGATATTCCACCTGAAATCTCCACATTCCAAAGATAGAATTGACCTGCTGAAATAAGTTGGACATTCCTAGTAGAAGACAAAATCTCTGATCCATTCTTCAGCACAGAGATAGTCCAATCATTATTGGTGAATGATTCTAGTGATTCAAAAGAAAGCCTTAGATTCAAGGTCAATCCTGTGTTCAGGTTCTGTGCTTTGATCCATTGGAATCTAGTCCCTGCATTTAGAATGTTGAATCCTGTGGCCAAAGTACTACTGAAATTTAGCAGCCTAGAAAGGGAAGTTACACTTGTAGTTTCCTGCTGATATAGGACAGGGCTTTGATCTAGCAGGGTAGTAGATTCCTTTGTGATCATCTTCTCTGCTGTCACTAGTATCAACTTCTTGAAGTAGAAGGATGTGAATATATCTGCTGTAATTTGGAAGCCTGCCTCATCAAATATTCTTCTGAGGATTTCAGATACATATACAGCAGGCTTGAAGTTCCGAATAGGGTAGGTGACACCATCAACACTGAAGCCATAATCCACCAAAGGATAGACATAGTTTGAAGCACCTTCCACATATTCAGTCCTAGCCCATGATGCTTCAATATTCGCTTTATTCCAAACATGGTCATAGTCATCAAAGTCAAGGTCTGCAAGTGTTTTGTCACCTAGTTCATGAAGGATGTCCCGAAGTCTTCCAAAGACATTCACCTCATATAGGATATTCCCTGCAAGGTTATTGATTTTCATCATCCTGATGACACCATCAAATATCTTGACATTATCTAGGAAGATTTGTGCCTTGGCTTGCTTGGCAGGATTGAAGTTCTGCCCTATGTTCACATCATTTGGATAGTAGTCATTGCTGACTGAAATATCAAAGATGTTCCCAAACAGCCCCTGATTCTTTGAAGTTGATGGCAGGGTGATAGTCTTTGAATAGGATGTGTTTCTTCTTTCAATGTCAGTAACATCAGCCACCGAATAGGTGAACTCTACATCAATATCCCCAAGGGTATCTACCTCCACCCCTTCTACAAATAGTCTAGCTGCACTCATATCACCTGTCGATTATTTTCAAGCCCAAATTCAAGGTCTAATTCCAAGTTGAATAGTTTATCAGATGCAGTCTTTTTGATTTCGTAGGATGTCGCTGTAGGCTTCACAGGAATCCATGAAGGCCTGATGTAGTTATCATTCACAAGGTTCAAATAGACCAAAGGTGAACTATACAGTTCCCTGATCAATTCGCTTTGTGCATCATTCAGGTAGTCAGATATGATCTTCCACACCTGTGTCTCTTTCGTGAAGTAGACAGGATTGATATTCTTCACCACTACCCCATCTGCCTGATAGATGCTGCCGTCATAGTTTCTCTGATAGCCCTTCTTCTCAATGCTCAATGTAGTCTTATTCACTAGGTCAAAATTGAAGAAGTCAAAAGTGCCGTACTTGTTCAGGTAGGCTATCCGCATAGGATCAAACTTCCCACATTCCTGTGTGAATAGGGTAGCAAATTTGTACCTTCTTGCTGTGCCATTATTCCAATTCACGAATAACTGAATAGAAGCAATGCTGCCCCCATAGGTCAAAGGTGTGATCTGAATATAGGTCACATTTGGTGCAGCAGGTACAGCAGGTGTGATGTAGTAGGTTTGGGTGGTGGCATTTGTGTAGGTCACAAGCAGTTCTACATTTGTCAGAAGTCCTGTATTCACAAAGCCAAAGACCTGTGCATCTGTTTCTCTGACCTTGATAGTATCCCATGCTGACAATGGCTTATAGGTAGTATTGCTGACCCCATTGTACAGGTTCACATCAGCATACCAATCATCCAATTCTAGCAAAGGGAAGGAAGCAGCCAAAGCATATTTGGTAGAAGATACTACCTCTGATGCTAGGACTATGACAAATTCACCTGCCACCTGATAGTACTCATAGACTTTCAGGTAGAAGCCCTTGATGATGTTTGTGCTGTTTGAAGATGTCGCTGTCTCATAGAATCCCTTGGTGTATTCGAACTGTGTAGAAACGAATTTAGACACATCAAATTCCACAGGATCAGATGCATCAGCAGGTGAATCATAGTAGGCTGTGGTGATCAATTCATTTGCTAAATTGTAGACCTTGACTACATATTTGAAACCTATCTCTGCTGCATTGGTGGATACTATCTGATAGTTGATCCTATTGAAAGCAGGAAGGATGCTGATTGATGGCTGTGTAAGGGTTATCATTTTGAAACTTTTAGAATGAGTGTATCTGATCCAATGGTGCGAAGGTCTACCTGAAAATCAGGGGTCACATCTTGAATAGATTTCTTGATGAACTGCCTGCCTTCAATACCATATTTCTTGATGTAGTATGCTAGTCTTTTTGCTGAAGTAGATATCTGTGGTAGCATCTGCCTACCTGCCATGCTTTCTTCTTGACCTGATTTGATTCTTAGATTTGTGGCTTCTACTTCCATGTTCTTTCTTTCCATCCATCCCTGTAGTTTTTGCAGGGCTTCAGGTGGCATTCCATAGGTCTTGTATTGGTAGAATTTTCCTTCTGCATTTGGGTAGGTTTTTCTTCTGTTCTGAATACCCCTGACCCCTTTGTCTATGTAGTCTGCATAGTCTACACCTACCTTGATTTCAATCCTGTATCCTGTCTTGGTTTCTTTTACCCCTAGGAAGTTGAAAGCACCTTCCATAGCACCTGTATCTGATGGTGCATTCTCTGAAAGTTTCAGGGCTAATTTTGCCCCTAGCTTTTCCATAGCCTGAGTCACATTCTTCACAAGCATGGCATCTACATCTTTGACATAGTTTACCCCTGATCGAGATATGCCCCCGACATTGATCAGTCCGTCTACTTTAGCTTGGCTTGCAACGACCATTTTTTATATTCTAGTTCTTTGTGTTTGTTATAATCTTTCAAATATGCAAGGGTATTCAGGTACT
>Ga0208160_1000719_pt1 | contig 14917 bp, 16 predicted proteins | sample CB_VirMetaG_FD_184536 | JGI IMG/M metagenome (GOLD analysis project Ga0208160, IMG submission 184536) | Freshwater to marine saline gradient viral communities from Chesapeake Bay - CB_1504_1 Viral MetaG (SPAdes) (version 4) | ecosystem: Environmental > Aquatic > Marine > Coastal | place: USA... | reverse complement strand
TATGTCTATTCTTCACTAGAGAAATCATTACGCAAAAATGAAGATAGATTTGAACGTTCAAAAGGAGAAGACAGAAGTTTAATGCCATCCATTGTAATGCAGACCTGGGCTAATGTCACGAAAAACTTTGAACCATATAAAGACTTGTTTGGTGGTAAATTTGTAGCAACTACAAAAGATAAAAAACTTTCAGATTCACAGGATTTAGATGATATTATTGATAAGTACATCACTCCATATGCCCCGAAAGACACTAAACCTAAAACCGATAAAGAATTAGCTCGTGCTAAAGCACAAAAAGAAAAAACGAGACAAGAAGTAGAACAATTAATGTCTCAAACAAACATTGATAAAGTTTTACCATTCATTGTATCACCTGAGGAAGCTCAAAGAAAATTAACACAGTTTTTAGGATGAATTCGTTAGCGCAGTTTTTAGTTGACTCTATTTTAAAAGAAGAAACCTTAGGGACAGTTGCTCTTTTTGGAGGAGGTTTTAAACCACCAACAAAAGGACACCTTGAAGTAGTTTTACAAGGATTAAAAGATAATCCTGAAGTTCAACAAGTTTATATTTTAGTGGGTAGTGGTGAACGCAATGGCGTTACACAAGAAGAAGCAGTTAAAATCTGGAAAATGTATCAAAAATTCATCCCAGTCTCTTCTCAAATCATCCCAGTACAATCACCTTTTTCTTACATCAAAACTTATTTACAAGACCATCAAGATGAAAATGTATACATTTTTATAGGGGCTCGTGATAATAATGATGAAGATGAAAAAGATGTAGCTGAACGTAGTGCTTTTGCTAAAAAATATAGTGAAAAAGCTATACCCGTTAAAGTATCAACCTCTGGGGGTGTAAGCGGAACTCGAGCAAGACAAGCCGCCTTATCAGGAAACAAAGAAGAATTTATTACATACTTCCCAGAACAACTTACAGATACTGAAAAACAGGAAATTATTGATATGGTTTCGTCTGTTGTTAAAGAAGACATTGCATTTGAAAGAAAACGTGAATTAGTAAAGAAAATTATTTCAATGGCTCGTAAAGCAGGAGATGTTTCTTCACTTGACAGATTAGCAGATATTATTGCTTCTCAAATCACAATTAATACCCCTCAAAAACCAAGAGCAGGTTCATTTAAGGTAATTGGTGGTAAACCATTTACAGAAAATGCTTCTTATTCTAAAGATATTGATATCATTGAAAAGTGTGCTCAATTAACTAACTATATGAAAGAGTTAGGTATGCCTATTGAGCCATTACCTTCTGTAGAATTTGTAAATGGTGATACTGAAAATGCTAGAGATTTCTTTGGCAAAACAGCATATTACGATCCAAACGAAAAGAAAATTGTCCTCTATACTGAAGGACGTCATCCAAAAGATATAGTTCGTTCGTTTGCTCACGAGATGATTCACCATATGCAAAACCTTGAGGATCGTTTGGGTAATATTACAACTACAAACACTCAAGAAGACGATCATATAAATGATCTAGAAAAAGAAGCCAATTTAAAAGGCACAATGACATTCAGAAATTGGACTGATAGCTTACAAGAGAAAAAAGTAAAAGATCCATTTGGTTTAAATCAATTCGCTCGCGAATTAGTTAAAGAATTAGTAACAGACACAGAAGTTATCTGTGATGGTTGTGGTTGGGAATGGGATATATTAGATGGTGGAGATGATTTATATATTTGCCATAAATGTGGACATGATAATACTCCAAATAAATTAAATGAGGGTGTATACGATTCTATCGTTTCTAAGCTATCTAAAGACGTTATAAACGCGTGGAAATCACAACACGATGCCAAACCCACTTATCCATTTGCTGTGCTTGATATAAACTATGAAATGGAAGATGCTAAAGGTCGTCCAATGGAATTTGATCTTTTAGCTAAAATTGATTTCAAGAAAACTAAAGACAGACAATACAAAGTAGACGGAGGCGCAAATGAGGGTGATGATGAAAGTGAAGGATTTGTAGCACTCAATTTTTCAGTAGACCCTAGAGAATTACCTCAAATGTGGTCTACTATTGCTATGGATATTCGTGATGTTTTACGCCACGAATTAGAACATTTAACTCAAGGTGGTTGGAATGTTCGCGATAATAAAGAAATGGAAGATGATCAAATGATTAGAGATTTGATCCAAAAATACAAAGTTATGGCTCCTAAAAACTACTTCCTATTAGATAAAGAAGTAGATGCCATGCTCCAGGGTATGTATTTTAAAGCTAAAAAATCAAGAACTCCATTTGGTGATGTAATTGATGATTACCTTGATAAAGTAGGTCTCGAACCTGAAGAGAAAGAAGAGATTAAAACTCGTTGGAGAGGCAGAGTAAAGGCATTATCTTTACCATTATTTGAAGATACTATGCCTGACAGTGCTGCTGATTTATTTACTATTTACCTTGATATGGATGGGGTAATTGTTGACTTTGACAAACAGTTTAAAGAGTTAACAGGAATGGGTCCCCGTGAATTTGAATCTAATTTTGGTAAAGATAAATTCTGGGAAAAAATTGATAAAGCCGGAGTTGGTTTTTGGAGAGGAATGCCTTGGATGCCTGGTGGTCAAGAATTATACAACCGAGTATCAAAACATAACCACTTCCTACTCTCAGCTCCCTCACAAGATGAAAGTTCAAAAATAGGAAAACGTATATGGAGAAGAGATAACACTCCATCTACTCGTTTGATTCTTTCAGCAGCTAAAAATAAACCAAACTATGCTGATAAATCAAATATTTTGATTGATGATAGAGCTGATACTATTGATGCTTGGAAAGCAAAGGGTGGTATTGGTATTTTATATAAGTCCGCAGGACAAGTAATGAAAGAATTAGATAAACTAGGTTTGTAATGTTAAAGAAGGAATTTAAAGAGAAAGATGTTGAACGCATGCGTAACCTGATTAAAGGAAAATCAGGCGAACGTACTATCTCTGGAGTTGGTTTTGCTAAAAAAACTGAATTTCACCAAGAAGGTGATGTTTGGACAGAAGATGGTCGTCAATGGACTATTAAAGATGGTCTCAAACAAAATGTAACTAAACTTGATGCTGCTAAAAAAGCACACAAGCTTCCTATGTTCTGCCCTACTTGTAATCATTTAATGTACGAACACAGAGATAAAAAACTATTCCAAATCCATGGGAAATGTTTAAACTGTGTTGTTGATATGGAAGCAGAACTTCACAAAGCTGGTCTTTGGGAAGAATACGAAAAAAATATTACAAACTCAGACATCGAAGGTCTTATCGAAATGTATAAGAACTGGATGTTTGAACAGATAAACGAAGAAAACAATTCATTTATTACTGAAAAAGGTGATAAGGAAAAATGGGTTGGAAAGGTTGATAAGAAACGAGCTATGCAAGCCATGGAAGAAGGAATTAAATACTTACAATCACTTAAAAAATAAAATGGAAACTACACTAATGATGCTTTCGACAATAATTGTTGCCTTAATAACAGCTGTATTTGGACCAGTTGCTGTTGAATGGGCAAAAAATTATTTTTCAAAGAAAAAGGAAAAAATTAATCCTGTTGATGAAGCTATTCAATTAAATACTCTAGTTGATGAACAATTAGATATAGTAATGGAAGAATTAGGAGCAGATAGAGTATGGGTTGCTCAATTTCACAATGGAGGACATTTTTACCCAACAGGTAAATCCATCCAGAAATTCTCTATATTTTACGAAAAAATAGCTCCTGGGGCTGTTACTATTCAACATACATTCCAAAATGTTCCTTGCTCATTATTCCCAAAAGCACTAGCTCAACTTTATAAAGAAGGTGAATTATCAATTCCAACATACGAGGGAGAAGATTATGATTTAACAGGTGTTTCAGCACCCTATGGTACTAAATCGTTTTATATGATCGCATTAGATGATCTACATGATCATTTTATTGGTGTATTATCTATTGCTTATAACAGAGAACATAAACTATCCAAAGATGAATGGATATTTATACGACAGAAGGCGGGTGTTATTGGCACTTTACTTGACGAATACTTAAATACAAAGAAATGAAATTCAACCCAGGACAAAATAAAATCGTTGTTAGGCAAGGATTAGGTTCAACAACCTATATAAAAGATACTACTCAGGTTCAAAGACTACCTGAAGAATCTATAGTTGATCCTCAAATTACAGATGCTGTAACAACCCCTGAACCCGAACCTAAAACAACAACTACTAAAAAGAAAACAAATGGCGGAGTTTAACGTACACAAGTGGTTTAAAAACCAATACCTCCAAGAAGATTTTAATCTTGATGTGGGTAAAGAAGATGATCCTAAAATCGGAGCAGAATTAGAAGCGGGTTTAGGTGGAACAGGTGTTGCCGAAGGGGAAGGACACGAAATTAATTTATACCCTGCTATCTCATCTGTTATCCCAGAAGATACTTCATATGTTGATTTTGCTAAAGCTGTAGCTCAAGTATTAATCGAAGACTATGGCTCTCATAATTTTGGAAAATTTATGGAGGTACTGCATGCCGAATTAGGTATGAACGAATCTTTAAAAGAAGGTGCAGAAGAAGATCTTCAAGCACAAATCAACACTAAATTCCCAGATCAACGCCTTTACGTTTCAATGTATGGTAATTCTGGTAAACTTCAATTCCATATCAAAGATGATATTGAACCTGGGTATTTCTCCGAGGTTATTAATTTTATTGAAAGTTTAGGTTACAAAGTAAATAAAGATCAATCCGACAATTTATTTGATTGGGATGATGACAGATACTATTACCCACGAATCATATTTAGCAAATAATGGAAGACTTAAAGAAAATACAAGAATTCTTCTCTAACCCTTTAAAAGAAGAAAATCAACCTAAATTCAAAAAAGGTGATAAAGTAACTTACCTAGGACATCCAGGTGAGATTACTGGATTTAATAAAGAAATGACTGGTGTTATTACTTATAATGTAGCTTACGATAAAGGAAATGGCCGAACTAAAGCTTCAAACATTGATCTTAAAAGTGGTGCTATTAAACCTGTAAATGAAATGGATATAAATGATCCAGCTCTTGTGAAGTATAGAGCTATGAAATCTGACAGAGAAAAATTAGCCAAAATGAGAGCAGCAAACGCTGGGGGTGATGGTAACGATGCTATCTTTAGAAAAGCTAGAGCAAATGCTAAAAAATTAGAAGCTCTAAAACAAAAACGTGCTCAAATCATGCGCGATATGGAGCAAGAAGCCGAAATAGAAGGCGGCCCAATCGCTGACAAGTATGGTAGTATGCTTAACAAAATTGATAAAGCAATTGATCTACTTTCACCTCAGAACAAAGGAGATGAATATATGTCTAAAGATGAAATTGAAAGACGAGCAGCAATGATTTCAGATCCTTATGCTGATTATACCTCAAAAACAAATGCTATGTTTGGTTTGGAAGAAAACAAAGAAGAAGACGTATTAGGCGATTGGATCGCTGATATGTTAAAATACAAATCATACGATGAAGTAAAGAAAATAGTAGATAGAACTTTAAGAGACGCTTTAGAAAGTGATGAAGCTGCTATTGAATTACAACGTAAAAAAGAAAGACAAAACGCTAACGTATTTGTTAGAGAAGCTTCTAAAAAAGAAGAAACTGAATTTCATACAAAATTAGATAAACTAGTTCATAAAACTTTTGGTAAAAGAAAAGATGAATTAGAAGAAACTAAAGAATTAACCGAAGAAGGTTTAAAAGATTCAATTACTAAAGCATTAAGTGATAAAGGAGTTCAATTCCAATTAGCAACTGGTTTAGGAGCATTAGCTGTAGGATTAGCTCGTCATCCTGAAATGATTGAAAAAATCTTACAGATGGTTGGGTTAAATGAAGCTCAAGAAGAATTAACCGAAGCTTACGTTCCTCAAAACATCAAAGAATTTGCTAAAAGAAAAGGTGTTTCACGTTTAGTAAACACTGTAGCAGGTTGGGCTGAAAAAGTAGGCGCTCGCATTACTGGCGGAACTGCTATTGGAAAATACTACGATACCCTTATCCTAGATATGGGTTACCAAACCAGCGACATTCGTATCAATTGTGAAGACGAAACAGTTGAATTATATTACGAACCAGTAAATAGCTTTGCTGATTTTAAGCGTGTGTTTATGGAAGAAGAAAGCCGTAAACAAGCTGAACACGATGAGGAAACTTTACGTCGTGAGCAAGGTTTAGAAGAAACTATTAAGTTTATCAAAGAAAATAATCCAAAAGTAACTAAAGAAGAAGTAATTGCTGAACTTAAAGAAATTAAAAAATTAGGTACACAATTAAACGAAGAACTTTGCGAAAAAGGAAAACGTTACATTGCTGCCCGCCAAGCTGCTGGTGAAAAATCATCAGCATATTTATCAGGGCGTGGGGTTAAAGTATGTAATGGTTCAATCGAATGGCCTAAAAAAGGAAAAAAGAAAAAATGATAACACAAGAGCGTCTACAGGAAATTATCCAAGAATCATTACGCGACTGGTTCAAAAAAGAGGACTGGGTGCGTATTGATACTCAAGGTAATATTACTGGCCCTTGTGGAACAATGAAAAAAGAAGGTGGAGCTACAACTCGTTGCTTACCTCGTAAAAAAGCCCAATCTTTATCTAAAAAAGAAAGAGCAAAAACATCTCGTAAAAAAGCAGCTGGTTCTCGTAAAGGGAAACAATTCATAAAAAATACAGATAAAGCAGAATATAAAAAAGGAACATACCATAAAAAGAAATAACATGAATAATTTTGATTTAAAATCATATTTAGCTAATAATCCTCTTCTAACAGAAGCTGAAGATGCTGAAAAAGTATTAGCTGATACTCCTGATGAAATTGAAGCAGCATTAGCTAAAGCTTTAAAAATGTCTCCGGATGAATTAGAGAAAAAACTTACATCTAAAGATGAAAAAGAAAAATTAGATGAAGGTTTAGCAGTTACAATTGCTTTATTACTTCCTGCTATTCTTGAGTTAACTGGCAGTGTTGTTAATAAAATCAAACAACAATTCCTCCCAGCTGAACAAAGAGATGAATTGAATAAATTGCTTGCTCAAATTAAAGATATTAGAAAAAAACACGATATTGGTAAATTTGTAGACAACCCATTTAATGACACCCCAGAACAAAAACAAGCAAAGGGTCACATTAAAAAAATTAAAAAAGAAATTGAAGATAAATTTGGTGCTAAAGTTCCTTGGTTAAAATGGGATGAAGAAAAAGGATTTGTCAGAGATGATAAAAGTTTAAAATCATTAGGACATAAATTACACCATGTTTATACCTCACCTATCGTTCTTTTCTTACGTTTAGCTAGTTTAGTTCCTGGTGCTCCTAAAGTATTAAAAGATAAAGGATCACGCCAAAAAATTGCTGATATTCTTTATGCCGCTGCTATGCTTTATTTAGGTGGGGCTCACGTAAAACACGGACTTCATGATATTTTAGCAAGTCATGGAGTTGATGCTGTTAAACTTGCTGATACTGTAGGTAATGGATACAAAACCGGTTTAAGTTTTTCTGAAGTCGCAAGTGAAGCTCTTAATGCCGCTGGAGTTAGTATTGAAGCAGGTACAGAATTGAATACTTAATTTGATTTTACCATATTTATAACAAATACTCGATAATGAAAGACTTCAACTTAAAAAAATATCTAACAGAAAATAAGCTTAACGAAGCAGTAATGGATGTTGCTACTGTAGCTCAAGCTGTAGCTGATGCCTTTACAGCAGACGATAAACTTGGCATCAAATATGTAGTTACTCCTGGCTCAGTTGAAGGCGACCTTAATGGTGGTGGCTTTGATTTAGATGCTGAAGCAGGCCCCAACACACCAGGTGAAGATTGGGAAGATGAGGGTGGATTTGGTATCGACTATTACTTAGGCAAATACGCAGGTGGATCATTTCTTATTAAAAAAGAAGGTGATGTGTCTGTAGTTAAAAACGCAGCTATGCGTAACGCAGTAATTGCTTATGTCACACCAGAAGGTGAAATAGATATGGTTTATAATGTAGAAAACCATTACAATACTATGAGCGATAAATTAACAGGAATGAAAGAAGCTGAAGAAGCTAAAAAATCAAATAAAATGAAAAAATCAGAATTAAAAGAAATGATCCGTCAGGCGATGATTGCTGAAACAGAAGTATTCGAAGCTGAAGGCGATACAGAAGAAGTAGATGTAGAAGCTGATGCTGAAGAAGCACCTGCTGAAGATACAGAAACAACAGATGTAACTGTAGACGATACAGAAACAATGGATACTACAACCACAGCTGAACTTGATCCTAATGCTAAAGCTGTTCAAGACGCTTTAACTCAAGCTATCGAAGCTGCTAAAGCTTTAGGTGATAAAAAATTAGCAGACCAAATCGGTAACTCAATTACATTTTTTACTCGTCAACACGTTGTAGGTAAAGAGCAAGTAGCTGAAAATGTAGATTTATTCTCTTTGAGAATGTTAAAAAACGCTGGAATTAAAAAATAAAAATAAAAATTATGAACACACAAGAATTATTCGACAAAATTGACGCTTTATACGAAACATTTAAAGCTGAACACGCTGGTAAATCTAAAGCTGCTCACGGCCGTGCCCGTAAAGCATTAGGTGAACTTAAGAAATTAGTAACCGAATATCGTAAAGCATCTACTGCTGAAGATAAAGCAAAATAAAATGCTCAACGAGAAAAAACTTTCAAAAGCTGAACTTGACAAGCGCGAAGATATCATCATGAAGATGAAAAAGAATAAAAGTGCTTTGGTAAAAAAATACGGCAAGGATGCTGAGAAAGTTATGTATGGTCGCGCCACCAATATAGCTAAAAAACAAGCCGAATCAATGGAAAATACAAAATTAAGAGAAATGATTAAATCCGCTTTAATGGGTCCAGGTATGGATCCTGAAGTTGGAGAGGACAGATATAAAGGTGAGCAAGACCTTGCTACCGCATCTCATGCTTTAGACCAATTAGAAGCTAAATTAAAAGCTCACGATTGGTATTATATGATGTCGGATGACAATAGAGTATACACTAATGGAAGACACGAACAAAGTGAAATTAGATCCATTATGAATGATCTTGAAGGCCTTGGATACGGCAAAGACGCCAAAGAATTATACAATCAGTATGCTCCTTTCTCTGAAGGAGGTCCTGATTTTAGAATGAAAGAAGCCAAAGGTAAAGATATGGATAAAGATGGTGACATCGATTCAGACGATTACATGGCTGCTCGTGATGCTGCTATTAAAAAAGCAAAAGGTGAAGTTAAAGAAGGATTCTACGGATCTTCAGATATTGAAGATGTTACCTATGCTTTAGGATATTCGGATCCCTACGAATTTTTCCAAGACAACCCAGGTGCAATTGATGCCGTTATAAGTTGGGTTGAAAGTATTCCTGAATATAGAGATAGGTTAAAAGATGCTAATCTAATGGAAGATTTAGATTTAGGTCATGAAGACAACGAACCACACATGCTTAAAGGTGACTTATACCGTATTGGAAAATACGCTATGGAACTTTACCAAATGGTAGACGAGTTCGAAGGTAAAGGTGAAGTTGATTTCCCACATTGGTGGCAATCAAAAATCATCAAAGCTAAAGATTATTTAGTAGGTGCTAAACATTATTTAGATTTTGAAACCAAAGAACCTCAAATCGATGCTATGGTTAATGTAATCGATAAATCAAATGCTTTAGATAATATAGGTGTTGAAGAACCTGAAATGGGGGATGAAATGTCTGTAGATGAAGCAAATGTTTCATGGTCTACTATCCATGCTGAACCTACTCAAGCTGAATTATTAGCCGCTAAAATTCAACAAGCATTGAATAATGGTAAAATCACACAAGACGAAGCTATGATGTTTCGTAAAATGCTCAACAGAGGTGATTTAAAAGGTGTTGAAATGGCTGGTTTAGATGAATTAGAAGAAGGTTTATTAGATAGACTAAAAGCTAATTTAGCCGGTGTTAAAAGCACAGTAAGCACAAGCTTAGGTAATGTCTCAGCCGTTTTAAAAGGTGATAAAAACGCTATTAAAGACACAGCACTTGCTAAAAACTTAGCTAAATTGCAACAAAAGGCTATTACTTTAGATGCCGAAATCGTAGACGTAGCTCAAGATTTAGGTAAAATGTTCCCCCCAGAAGTTTTACAAAAAACACCTGAACAGTTTCAAACTGTTTTAGCTAATTATGCTAATATGCTTTCTAAAACAGCAGATTTAAATAAACAAATCGCCTCAGGTAATGTTAAATCTTCTGGATCTGCTCCTAAATCTGCACCTAAATCAACTGATGCACAAGACAACCAAAAAGCAGAACCTGCAGATGCCAAGAAAGGTCCCGCTAGAGACGAAAAAGGAAGATTCGTAACTAATAAAAAACCTGATATCAAACCTGAACTTATTGATAACAATTATGAAATGACTAAAAAAGTCTATAATTACAAAGATAAAAATTATCAAGTTCAAGTAGATAAAAAAACTAAAGAAGAATTCTTCAAACATGAAGATGGTAGAATAATGGACATTGCTGCTATCGAAAAAATGAAACCTAATAAAAAAGCTAAAGTAGCTGAAACATTAGCTAAACAATTAAAGTCTAAATAATGACTAAAGAAGAATTAATAGCAAAAATCAAAGCACTCGCCCCCGCAGCATATTCATCAGTTAAAAAAACAGAAGAAACTGCTATCGAGTATGATGAATTAACTAAATTTCCGGAATTAAAGTCCGTTATAGTTGATTTATTAACGTCTGATTATGCTAAATTCTTAGATAGCATTGATTGGGTTGCTCCAAAACCTTCAACGTTTCGTATAAACTTACTTAACGGGCAATCATTTTATTTAGTTTATACTGAAAAAAGTTGGATTGCTGAAGTTGAAGGTAAAAAATACTATTTGTTAAACCTTCCTGAAGAAGAAATGGCTACTAAAGCCGTTGCTCGTATATTAAGATACGGTGCTAAAGTTGAGGGTGGTGAAGGTGCTGAAACTGGAGGAGCAGAAGATATAACAACTGACACAGGCACTGAAGAAACAGGTACTGAAGAAACTGAAACCGACGTAGAAGTATAATGAACGTTTTTGATACATTTTTTAAGCGTTATGCTTATAAATTTCCTAAGGGATATCCTGACATGAATAATGAGCAGGATATTCTTTTACTTGAATCATTATTAAAAGAATTAGAAATCAATATCAACATTAATGAATCTAATCTATCAGGAGCTGCAACAGGCTACCCAGGTTCATTAGGTGCTTTTAAAAAATATGTAGTTGATAATCCTAAACACGATCCTACCTCAGCAGATGATATGAATTATACTGCTGATAGAGATGCTACTTTATTAGATATTGATACTAAAGAAACTTCAGATAGTATTTCAAAAGGAGAAGAATTTAAAATTACCATTAAATCCGAAGATAAAGTTCAACAAGTTAAAGGAGGATATTATATTCCTATTTCATATAACGGGAAAGAGTATCTTATTAGAACTACAGATATTAGAAAACCAACAGGTAAAAACGTTGAACCTTTAGCAGCCGATTTATCCTCTAAAGAAGAAGGAGTATTTACCTCATTTACACCAGGTCATCCTCAAGAAGGTCAAGTTGTATCTTTGTTTATTGAAGGTACAGACGACAATTGGGAATTTGATTACGATGGTAAAAAATATAAAGTTGAATATCTTGGAGAACCAGATTGGTCAGGTAAAGGAAAACCTAAAACCGATGTTGAAGTAGTATTAAATGGTGTCCCAAGAGCTGATCTAGGAAAAGATATTAGAATTTCTTTGAAAGCCGCAAATGCAATGTTTGTTGAAAACTGGGTTATTCCAACTCGCGCTATTCAAATTATTGGTAAAGACGAGCTTAAAAAAGAAATTGTTGACATTTATAATGAATTAATAGCTGGCACTTTATTTAAAAAAGGTACAACAGCTACTAATTTAGCAATGTTTATTGGAACTAATCCAAACAGCTATAGTGTTGGTGGTAGAGGTTCTTATAAATTAAATGCTGATCAAGCTTACGAAGCATATTTGGGTATTGAAAAATTTGGCAAAGACAGCCCAGCTACAGCAAATTGTTTCTTTAAAGGAAATGTTCCTGGCACACCTGCTGAATTTATTAAAAAACTAGTACCTTTTACTCCATCTACTGTTGATGAGGAATTAGAAGATTTATATCTTTACGTTCGTGGTTCTAATGAAAGCCGAGGAGGTTCACTATTTATTAATCGAGAAACAGTTGATTCACCTTGGACTATTAATCCTGCTTGGCAAGATGCTTTAGGAATCAGTGAAACAAAAGATAAAGACGGAAATATAAAATATTCATAACTATGTGCAGCTGCGGATGTAATACTTGCGATACAAAAAAGGCGCTTATGCTTAATGAAAGCATAGCTCCAAGGGAGATATTGTCTGAGGGATTAAAATACCATATAGACAATAATAAACCGCTTACAGAACATTTATATCGTGCTGGTTCACAAAATTATTTTAATTTATGGGCTGAAGCACGTTCATTCTATTCTCGTAACATTATCGAAATTACAAACGAGGATGATTTAGCTATCTTAAACGAAACAGATTTAGGTCATTTCGGTACCTTAGAAGATGGTACTCGCGTTCCTTTAGATTTTATTATGGAAGATGAGTACCTTGATTTAAACGAAGGTACATTCGATCAAGGTGAAATCGCAATCTATATGGGTAACGATGATTCAGGTTTAACTCATATCTTTAAAAGAGGTAGTGGCTACTATGGCTACAACGACGAATTCGATTTCGAAGCTAAAGATAAAGCTGAATTAGAAGCTAAACTTAAGCGTTGGGGTTACGTGCTGCAAGCTGGTAGTTTAGACGAAGCTAAAAATACATCTTTAGATTCTAAAACTATTAAACAAATCCTAGATGACATTGATGGTTTTCCTAAATACAAAACAAGAGGATACGAATCTTTTAAAAAAGAAGTTTGCCAAAGATATAAAATAACTTCAAAACAGTTAGAAGATATATTACACGGAAATTTAACTGAAGCTAAAACAGGCAAGAAAAAAGACCCACCAATTGGAAAACCAATGCGCGATACTTCAGGTGGTAAAGCTTATAAAGTATATGTTCGCGACCCTAAAACTAAACGTATCAAAACAGTACGTTTTGGTTCAGGTGGTTTAAAAGCGAAAATTAATAATTCAAAAGCAAGAGCAGCTTTTGCTAAAAGACATAAGTGCTCAACTAGGAATGACAGAACAAAAGCATCATATTGGAGTTGTAGATTACCTCGTTATGCTAAATTATTAGGACTTAAATCAAATTTTAGCGGATTTTGGTAATTTTTAATATTTATTATTAAATAATAAGATTATGGCTATTATTACTGAAGAAGAATTACCTTATTGGGTTGAAACTACTAATTTGAAATGGTGGATACTTTCACTTCCTCCATATTGGTGCGAAAACGATAATCCAACAGGAACACAAGCAGCATCCGATGAAGTTCTTATGGGAAATGGGATGTATCGTCCTTTAGGTTATGGGGTAGGTTCACCTGCTTTTACTAGAAAAACAAATGGGCTAAAATATACCTATACTCAAGATGCTTTTGATCAAGGTTCATTAAATTATACAAATGGTGCTGGTTCTTTAGCTCCTTGGATTCCCGCCAATAAGCCAAGCAATTCTCCATACATGCCAGAACAATATGGGTATGCTCCTAATTTTTACCAACAAACTAAAGTATCTGCTGGTGTTTGGGCAATAGGGGGTAGTAAAAACGGATTATTTTTTGGCCCCTATGAATTAGATAAAACCACAGATAACACTCCTTATCCCAACGCCGATGGTGATATTATTATTATTACAACTGGTAGTTTAGTTTTAGGAGGAACAATTGGTGATGGGCAACTCCCTTATAGTGCAGGAGATGAAAGAGTATTCAATCTTTTATTTTATTCTACAGGTTCATCTGATGCTGACCTTTTAAGCCAAAAAATCCCGGGTATTACAGACCCTGGTAAGTATTTGTCAACTTATGACCCTACTGAAAGAGGAAATTATATGTTTTATAATGGTTTTACAGCATTTGTTTCTATTCCTGTAGTAAATGAAGGGGTGCCTACAGGAAATTACAAATGGTGGCCTTTTACTTATAAATTCCACGACGCCACCAACATATATAGCTTAAATGATTGCTAAATGCTTCCTTATAAAGATTTAGAGGTTACAAAAGAATATGTTATAAGAGAATTTGATGAAAACATTGACCCAATAGAGTTAATGTGGCATCGAGACGATGAAACACGTTTAGTAGAAATTATTGATCCCGGAAAAGGGTGGAAATTTCAATTTGAAGATGAACTTCCTTTGAATTTGGAACCTGGAATATCAATATTTATATTACGTCACAAGTGGCACCGAGTTTGGAAAGGCGAGGGTAAACTTAAGATAAAAATAAATAAACTTATAGACTGATTCATAGCCAGTCGACTAAACAAAAAACTATGAGAGCTGTGGCCTCCAATTTGGGGGCCACACTTTTTGTTCGTATATTCAATTAACAAAAATAAAGGTAAAAAATATAAATGGAAAAAATAGTAATTGTTGGAGCAGGAGTAGCAGGTGTTAATGCCGCTACAAAATTAGTAGATAATGGCTACCCTGGAGAATGGATCACAATTATTGATATGGGTAAAGACCCATACAATCGTAAGCCCGCCGAAGTAATGGAGGGCTTTCTCGGTGCAGGTGGTTGGTCAGATGGTAAACTTACCTACCACACAGCAATCGGGGGACATATGTCTAAGTATTGTGGTGAGGAAAAAGCAATGGAATTATTTGATGAGGTAATTACCAATTTTAAACGTTTCCATCCTAAACCAGAGG
>Ga0208160_1000718_pt1 | contig 14946 bp, 17 predicted proteins | sample CB_VirMetaG_FD_184536 | JGI IMG/M metagenome (GOLD analysis project Ga0208160, IMG submission 184536) | Freshwater to marine saline gradient viral communities from Chesapeake Bay - CB_1504_1 Viral MetaG (SPAdes) (version 4) | ecosystem: Environmental > Aquatic > Marine > Coastal | place: USA... | reverse complement strand
CTAACAAGTTACCAACAGTTGCAGAATCATTTCATGAATCAGATACCACAATCGTTGTTAGAGATTCTAAGAATGGATGGGCTAAGGCATACAAAGAACTGCTCAGTCTACTCTACTCTGGCAACATTCCAAAGTGGGATGTCTCAGGTGTCCGACCAAAGGGTGCCAGACTCCGGACATTCGGAGGCCGAGCCAGTGGACCGGAACCACTAGAGGATCTATTCCGTTTCAGTATTGAGACTTTCAAGAAAGCAGCAGGCCGTAAGCTGAAGCCGATTGAATGCCATGATCTGATGTGTAAGATTGCTGAGATTGTAGTAGTAGGTGGTGTCCGTCGTTCTGCTATGATCTCCCTGTCTGATCTAGAGGATGGTCAGATGGCTGTTGCTAAGAGTGGTGCTTGGTGGGATGATAATCCTCAGCGGGCACTGGCAAATAACTCTGTATGTTATGTAGGTCCTGTTGAGATGGGTACCTTCATGAAGGAATGGTTGAGTCTCTATGAATCCAAATCGGGAGAGCGTGGAATTTTTAACCGAGATGCAGCTAAGGCAAAGGTTGCATCACTGGGACGAAGAGACACAGAACATGATTTTGGATGCAATCCATGTAGCGAGATTATTCTTCGGCCCAAGCAGTTTTGCAATCTCAGTGAAGTCATCGTCAGACATGACGATACGGTTGAAACCCTTAAGCATAAAGTGGGAATTGCCGCAATACTGGGAACACTTCAGGCAACACTTACAAAATTTTCGTATCTTAGTAAGGGCTGGAGAGATAACACTGCAGAGGAGGCACTGCTAGGTGTATCCCTCACGGGTATTCTTGACAACAAGATGATGAGTACCAATGATGAAACACTTAAAGAAGTACTTAATACACTTCGTGACCACGCTGTTAAGACTAATGCTCATTGGGCTGCTGCTATTGGCATTAATCCTTCTGCTGCCGTCACTTGTGTTAAACCTAGTGGTACCGTATCTCAGTTGGTTGATGCTGCCAGCGGTATACATACTCGGCATAGCCAGTATTATTTACGAACTGTCCGAGGGGATAACAAAGACCCAATCACTCAGTTTCTCAAGGATTCGGGAGTATATTGGGAAGCCGATGTTATGAAGCCGGACCACACCACTGTGTTCTACTTCCCAATGAAGGCACCGGACAATGCTGTGGTACGTGATGACCTAACTGCACTGGAACATCTCAACTTATGGAAAACCTATCAGGATGAATGGTGTGAACACAAGCCCTCGGTTACTATCTCTGTCAAGGAGCATGAGTGGATGGACGTTGGCTCTTGGATTTGGAATAATTTTAATACCGTTTCTGGTGTTAGTTTCCTTCCTCACTCTGAGCATACTTATAGGCAGGCACCTTATCAGGAGATCACAGAGGCCGAGTATCTACAGTGGCTAGAGAAACATCCTGAACCTGCTATTAACTGGGAGGATCTCAGTAAGTATGAAGCAGAGGACAACACTGCCGGTAGTCAAACCTATGCCTGCAGTGGTGGCTCATGTGAAATCGTGGACCTAGTGGATGAAACTCGTAGTAGTTGAGTGGGTTGACATCATGACGGAGACCGGGTGGGTAGAGGATACTGATCCAACCCTCCCGGTTTTCCGGACAGTTGGCTATCTTCTCAGGGACAATAAAGAGAAGGTAGTTATCTGTGATACTCAACCAGACAACGGAACTGTTACAGTATTCCCCAAGGGATGCGTACTTAAGATAGAGGAAATACCATATGGCAAAGGGAAAGAAAACAAGCAAGAGCAATCAGGAACACTTCAAGAGTTACCGCTACGAAGAGAACCGAAAGGCCCGTCTAGAAAAGCTGGCAAAAGAACAGCCAAACAATGAACAGATTCAGGGTGCTCTCAGGAACATACACTACCGACGCAGGACTCCCAAGGCTAGGCAGTGGAATTCTAGAACAAGGGAACTTGCACACTGGAATCGGATCTGTAAACGGCAGTACATTGAACCTAAGACTAAGAAACTTGGATACTTTGAGGAACTAAAGAATGAACATTAATGATGTGAACAAATCTTGGAAAGAGAACCACCCGGAACCTCAGTGGACTACCGAGGAATCCAGTCAGTACACGGTGGAAATGATGAAACAATTTCATAAGGAGGTAGATACTCGTGATGGATTGTCCCTACTCAAGGATTGATATTATTGGACAGAACGGAAACGACGGGGATCATTACCAGGAAATACCCCTGAGTCCGCCTGAGAAGCCCGCTAACGAGGATTGGGAACAACTAGAACTAGACCTACCTCCCCCTCCTGAAGCTGCTTAGAGAGCCTCTCAGGAAGTCCTACACACTTTTACACAGAAGCGGGGGACATATCTCTTTTGGGATATAGTCCCCTTTCTTTTACTCCTGTATATTAGCAATCGTTAAACAACTTGAATGGAGATCTATCATGAAATCAATCGTAGCTTTTGTACTCGGTGCCACTCTGGTTGGCGTTACCTCTGGTGTTATTGCACAGGATGCAACAACTTACAATGAAGAGAATGGATACTGGGGCAGCCCGTGCCCTGTAGTCTATGGCATCAACAAGCCGTGTGATGAGGAAGTAATTACCTTCAACGAAGAGAATGGTTACTGGTCGTAATTAGTACTTAACCTTCCCCGGTTGGAACATACCAGTCCAGCCGGGGGATAGTTGTTTCTCCGGATGTAGGAAGATTTGAATATCATTCATACCTTCACGGCCTACAACTACACCATCAAACCCAAGGTCATCCAGTAGATTAGTGGCTGCCTGATTACGATTGAAGAGTCCCCCGGGCGTAGGGTCCTCAGAATATTTCATGTAGGTTAGGAAAGACTCACCATCAATCTTTACATTATCATCCAGTTTAGATATATCCCTGAGAGTATTTTTAGCAGTAGGACTATCTACTGACTTAAGCATACTCATCATTTCTTCTTTACTGAATTTCTTGTTGAAATCAAAGGGACGATTCATTCTACCTGTCATCATCCCTACGCCACCACCGGGTGCAATACTACCATACTGAGCAGACATAAACTTGTTACCTGTTCCATAGAAACCGTCGGTGAATACATTGGAAGAGGCCTGTATACGTGGTTGTAGTCTCACGAGATCATCCATGTTGGATGTACCGTGGTAGATGTTGAACGTCTCTGGCTTACGCACCATACGTTCAATGGGCATGAATTGATCTACAGTACGAGCAATCGGCATCTCTGCCATACGGCTACCGATATAACCAATGCCGGGAATACCTGTAGTTTCCAGTACAGCACCAGTCATCATACCGGGAATAGACTTACCCTCAGTTTGACTCCAGCCAAGGGAAGCAGCGGTAGCTAGATCACTGGCACTAGGGAACAGTGAACGTGCTACCTTACTTCTAACTACATCAAAGTATACATCCTCCAACCAATCAGGGAGGATTGTTCCCTTAGCTTCAGCCATTACTTACGGTCCGAATGCTTCCGGATCAAACTCCGAAGGACCATACATATCAGGAGTCAACGGTGCTTCACTGGAGAGATAGTTGAGACCTTCACCTGCAAGCATACCCCAACCAATAGGACTACCAATACGACCAATACGACCGCCCCAACCAAGGAGACTAGCTAGACGAGGATTCTCCAGTGCTAGTTTATTCAACCAGCTTGCACCCTGTACAGTGGACTTGGATACAGGACCAACACCAGTAGGAGAATTAGGGTTCGGTCCAAAGATTCGACCATTACCTACACGATACATTTTATTGCCCTTTCTATTCAGGTAATCGGCAAGCTGAGAACTAGCTAGTACAGTACCACCCAACATTCCCGGCATTTCAGGTATAGGCTCATCTACCTTAGCTTCTACCTTTTGAGCAGGAGTACGATTACGGTTACGGTATTCTTCCTTCGTCATATAACGATTGTCTGCCCAGATCATTGAATTAGGATCATCGGCACGACCAGATACATAGTCCATTGATTCACCCGGACGCACCCGCTTACGAGAAGTATAGGTAGGCTGATAACCACCCGGCTGAGATTCATCAGCTTTCATCTCATAGTCCCACTCTACACCCTCAGGTGAAAAGGCATTCAATAAATCAATAAAACTAGGCATGATATTCTCCTTAGAAACTAATTGTGCCTCTAGACTTCATTCTTAAGAGGGATTTGTTTTTCATTTTATTCAACGATTTTACCAGAAGTTGAGCCATTTTTGGAGACAGCCCATAGTTCTTATGTAAATAGTTTTGTAATCCAGTACCCGAAAAAGACAGACCACGATTCTTCATAGACATAGCTAGAGTCTGAACAAACTGTTCTTCCTGTGCCTGCTTCTGAGAAAGGCTACCCAATTCCTGAGCACGATATGCAGTACCAAATAGATTATTGAAGGCATTAATACTACGGGTAGTATCTTCAGCCCATCCCTTATTACTCTTTGTCTTGTTCATTCCACCCAATAATGCAGAAAGATTTTCCTTCATAGCAATCGGAGTATTCCATGCACGATCAAAGTAATCTCTAAAGTTCTGTCTCCAATTATCTGAGAGGCTGCCCGTCTGTTCATCCTTAAACATTCCCTTCATAGGAACAGCAGGAAGAATGTGATCTACATCAAAAGTCATGCCAGTCATATCACGAAGAAATTGTGTTGCTAGATTAATCTCACCATATACATCAATTACCTTACGGTCATTAATAATTCTTAAATCTTCACCGGCACGAGCAGGGTCCAATGAAAGGAACAAACCAAAGTCACGGAGTTCTTGGCGGAAGTCCTTCAAATCTTTTTCATTTCTAATTTCATCATAACGAATACGGAAATATTCTTCCATGTAGTTACGATAGAATCTACGAGAAACAGGATTGTTCTCTTGTTTAATTTTAAAGATTTCATTACGAGTAAACAGAGGATATGTTTTACCATTACGAATACGAATAGAATTTGAATCTTTAATATCTTTCTTTAAATACTCAGTAGCATCATTCAATTGTTTCAACCTACCCTGAGAAACATCAACAGTTGGTTGACGTTCTAATGCTGCCTTAACAGTCGAAGGACCACGAGTAGTAATTTGAGACTGAACACTACGATCCCTAGCTTGAGGATTACCTTGTAGTGCTTCTAGTACAGCAGGATAATTGGCAGGCTGTTGACTATACAGTGAAGCCCACTGTTCATCCGTCATATTACCGTTTGTGTAAGGACAAGATTGTGCCATGTTAGTCTACCAAATTATAGAAGTAATCACCCATGCTTTGTTGCAAGTCACTAAACTTACCAAAAGCACCTAGACCTTCCGCAGTACGTTGACCTAATAGTTGTGCCAATTCAGCAGCACTAATCTTATTCTCACCAAACTCTGTAAGATGTCTCATCATGTTGTAAGCATCATCTGCAACTGGACCAGCAAAAGTACCGAGACCATATTGATATACATCGGTAAGGAAGGATACTGGACCAAGGATGCCTGTAGTTTGAATAGCTTGACCAATACGGGAATCTAGAAATTGCTTGAAGGTGTCTGCATTATCTGCCCAAGGACGGTCCTCAACACGCTTACCCTTAGCTGCATCCTTAACAGCAACCATTGCATAGGCTGCACCAAGGATAGCACCACCGGCTACTAACAGATTCTTATAATCACAGGGTGCCATATTCTTAATGTTCTTTGGATTAAGTTTGTTAGCAAAACGTTTAGCTACAGTATTACCGAATACAATCGGGAATGATTTGAGCATACTGATTGCAGTCAACCTTTGATCATTCATCCACATTGGACGGTTAGTAGCACGAGGTGCAATTACAGATTCGTTTACAATACGTGCCAGTGCTGGACGTACAGCATCTTTAATGGTACGGCCCGAAGGTAGGATAGTATTTAATACTTGTTCAGCAGCCACCTTATTACCAGTAGGACTAGCGTTATCAGTAAGTACTTGTTCAAGAGTAGTGTTGTTTCTCTTCAATACAATACCCATACCAAGGAAGTCCTGAGTATCTAAACCAAGATCACGGTAATCCTGATCACGAATCTTGCCTTTAGCTGCATCCTTGATCCAACCATCCATTACCTTCATACCAACATTGGTTGCCCAAATACGGTTAAAGGTAGTCCACTGGTGTAGGAACATACCGAATGGTGATTTAAAGAAAGCATCCTGAATACCGGAATAATCACCCGTGAATGCACTGGTAAGTACCTCAGCATTAGCTGCATCCAAAGCTACACCAAGGTCACGGGCTACATGAGTAGAGCCACTCGGATCAATCAAGTGACGGTTTACTCCACGAATCAAACCACGTGCAAGAGTGTTTACTGCACCCGGTAGGGATTGAAGGAACGGAGTAAGACCAGCACGTTCAATCATAATGAACGGCTCCTGAATACTGGATAGAGTAGCACCACCCAGAGTGCTAATTGCTTCAAACGCAGCAGCACCACGATTCATCTTGGAGAGGGTTTCATCATACACTGGGTTGTAACGATTAAGCATAGCATCGGATAACCGCTTAATGTCCTTCTCATCACCCGGTTCCATTAGCTTACCCTGTGCAGCTAACTCATCCTTAATAGCTTGAATACGTTCGTCTACACCCTTACCCTCTGGACCAAACACATTAGCGTGAGCAATACGATTTGCAGCACGAAGGGTATACTTAGGCAGTGCTGTCTCTAGATTTGTTTCTACAAACTGCTTAGGTACTGTGTTTGGATCAACTGGTTTATTGATCTTAGTTTTTTCACCCTTGGCATTGTTTGGATCATTGAGATATGCAACACCACCATTGGATAGAATACCCTGTGCAACACGCTTACCATGTGCAAGATCATCTGCATACTGATTATTAACTAACCAAGTAGAGAAGGCATCTAAGTTATTACGAATGTTCTTACGATTAAAGAACAAGGGAAGGCCACCAGATTCACTGTAGCCTTTAATGATACCGGCTTGTTCCAAACGATAGTTGGTTTCAGCTACGCTGTCTTTAATAATGTCAGCAGTATAGGCAAGGTTTGCAAGTTTCTTTTCACTGTTTGATAGATTATTGAAACTAGACTCATCACCAATCTTGAGTTTGGCTACAGCATCCTGTTGATTCTTGTTTAGATTGATTGGTTTAGTGCCATCAATATGCCCAAGCAATTGACTCTGTACACCCTTGGACATTTTACGTCCACCCCAAGAATCACGAACACGCTCAAGAGCATTTTCTACTGGAGCATATAGATCACCCATATTGGTTTGTTTCAACTCAAACCAGTCAGGAGTTTTTACTTGACCCGGAACACCTTCAAACTGCTCAAAGTGTTCAATGTCATTACGAAGAACAGAAGCAGACGGTGACAACTCTGAATATTTATTTAATACAGATACAGACTTCTCAGCAATATGTTTAGAGAACTGATCGGCTAAGTTCATAGTAGAACCAACGATACCAGTCCGTTCACTTGGAAGAGGTGCCGGAGTTGTAGTACCCTTAGCACGATACTTACGATTACCAAACACAAGTTCAGCAGCCATACCAGCAATACCACCAGCACCACCAGCCTCAGCAGTACCACTCAGTGGATCACGGTTGGCATCATAGTAATTCTTAGCAATAAGGTTTTCACCTACAGTGGAGACAGCTTCCTGAGTTCCTTCACCCAAACCACGAAGAACTAATTGCTTACCCAAGTTACCTGTGATCTGCTTCATGAAAGGAACAGCTTCCAGTGAGCCTATCAAACCACCAGCCCAGTTAGCAGCCTCACGTGCAGTCTTTTCATCTGCACCATATTCCTTAGCTTCTTCATAGATACTGGAGATTGTGTGGCCTGCACCGATAATCATACCTACCAAGGTACCAAGTACACGTCCCGGAGTACCTCCAATCTTACCTGCAGAACTACCAGCAGCAGCATAGGTACCAATCTGACCTAGGGCTTGAGGAACAGTCTCAGTCCAGAACGTACCCTTCTCACCCTCAGCACCAATGCCAGTTTCAAAAGCATTAATGCCCTGCCACCAAGTGGAGTTACGAGCATCTTCTTCAGTAAAGGGGAGGGATGCAGATTTACCTGCACCGAGAATAGGCTGAAATAAACCAGACCAAATGTTTTCACCAAAGGTTACTAGGTCATCCCAAACACCACTCTTGGGTAGGAGTCCAGTATTTTTATCAATGAAGCCACCCTTGATACCTTCTTCGTACCAAGCAGTATCCTCTGGACTTAGCCATCCATTGCGGTAGCCTTCAGCATACCACTGAAGATCAGCATTATTCATTTATTGTCCTGTAGCTTGACCGGGGCGGCGTGCCTCCCAAGCTGCACGTGCATCAGGAGAAGCATCACCAGTCGGTGCTGTAGTATTTACACCAAGTACTTCTTTAAACATTTGAGTCATAATTTGATTCATCTCAGGACTACCCACCAATTGAGTAGGATCTCCTTGACGAACAAATTGTTTCAACATATTACCCTTTTCATACAGGGCAGAATAAATAGCACCTTCACCCCTACGTAATTGTGCTGTATCAATATCAATATTATTAGCTTCTGCAAAAGAAAGCAGCTGCTCAGTCAAAGCCTGCATCTCAGTTTTATCTAGGGGGCTATAGATCTTAGGTTTAGCTACACCTGCAGCGGCATTTTGTCCCTGATAATACTCTGCCTTAGTTGCAAGATCAAGCATCTTTTGACCTTTATCAAAATCTCCACGCTCAATCATTAGCTGACCAAGTTTATAGAGATTGTTTGGATCACGGAAATCCATTTCAGAAACTGCCTTAGAGATGGCACGTTGTTCTACAATACGTGGATCTTCCATACCGAAGAGGCCACCCAAGGCACGAGCAGCACCAGCACCGGCAGCATAACCGTAGGCAGTTGGTGCATCGGCACCTAGTTTTGCATAAGCTGCACCCTGTGCAAGATCTTGTTGTGCAATTTGTTGTTCAATACTAGCCATCATTAACTCCAAATACTTCCGTAGGCTGAACCCTGTCCACCAAACAAACCACCAATAGTATTAATAGCTGCTTGATATGGTGCATACTGTGCATTAATGTACGGAGTAGAAGCCATGCCAGTATTCAGAGCACCCATTTGCTGTCCCTTAGCAAGCGTTGCTGCCTGATTAACACCGATATTTGCCATCTGAGTTGGAATATTAAGAATACCCTGTGCAGAGGCAATGTCAGCAGCTTCCTGAGCACGGAGAGTATCCAACCAAGAGAAACCTTGGCCGATTGCTGCAGCACGTGCACCAGTCTGTGCAGTTTGGAAACCAGTTTCCTGTGCTTCCTGACGAAGAGCACCACCTGTGGCACCCAACATACCCTGACCAAGGAGGCGGCTTTCCAGTGCAAGACGCTCACGTTGCTGTGCCTTAAGAAGATCAGGTTCTACATACTGTTCGTAATACTGACTACCTAATGCAAATGGATCTTGACTCAACAAGTCAACCCTTTCACCAGTAGTGCCTGCACGTTGCATATAGTTAGTATATGCTTGTTGCCAATCCGGAGTTAAACCAAGAGTAGCAGTACGAGTTTGCGGGTTATAGGCCACTGAAGCACCCGGACCATATACTGAGAACGGATCACCTGAAGCTGCTAGACCCTGTGATGCAGCAAGCTGTGCATTATAAAGATCTTCGGCTTGTTTCTGTGATAGATAACCTGCTGCAGCCTGAGCACCAAGCCGACCCAAGCCAGACCACATACCAGAAGTACCACCAACATTCTCAGACAACCAATCAGATACAGTATTTCCTGTAGGTGCGTTCTGTACACCTGCCTGAGTTAATGCTTGATTTAGACCCTGACCAAAGGTTGAGTCAATGGAAGCCATTGCTGTTGGACTGGAAAGATTACTGAACGTAGTTTGGAAGGCATTGCCAGTTTGAATGTTACGAACATCGGTAAGGCCACCTGTAGTACCGAAATCCCAGTTACTTGGGAGATCCGTAGCCTGTACCCATTCACCGAGATTATCATCCCATACTTCATACATACCTGCAGTAGAAGTTTGACCTGCAGGGTTGAAACCTTTATAAGCACCCATAGCTGAGAGGCCAGCAGTTAGCCAGTCACCGTTTGCTGCAGCATTGGCTGCCTTAGCTGCCTGAAGATATGGAGCAGCAGGAGGATATGCAATTGAAATGATGTCAGCTACGTAGGGAGTCTCAAGGACAATCTCCTTGGCCTCAGTAGCAACGTCACCAATGAAGTCTCCGACTCCTTCGACTACACCACCAACAGCATCGGCTACTCCTCCGACTACATCACCTACAAAGTCTACTACGCCACCCATAATTTATACCTCTTTTTCTAGGATATAACCTACTTGCTTATATCCGTATTTCTTCATAGCAGCCTTTGGGCTTCTCCGGGTTGCCGCTACAATTTTCTTTAGGCCAAGTTTTTTGGTAAGTTCTACCATAAACTTATCCCAGTAATCTCCATCCCCATATACATTAATTAATACAAATGTGTCTGGATCTGTTACTCTCCAAGTCATAAACCCATGATCATTCTCAATAAGGTTTGATGGAGTGATCTTAGTATCACCAGATTTTTTTAGGTATTGTTCTACATCAATAGCATTCATCGGACTTTACCCGCCTTAGCTAGTAGTGTCATATTCTGGAGACTTGCCTTATATCCCTTAACGGAACCAGTCATTTCAATCTGTACTTCTTTGGCAGACTTACCCATAGAAATCTTATATTCAATGGGCTTGCCGCTTGTGGCATATTTAGCTGAACCAAACAAAGAACCAGTGCCACCGTAAACATAGGTAGTTCCACCGGACAGAGTAAAATACTGAGAATCCCCATAGGAATTATAGTCTCTGTAGGTAGTGAATGCAACATCCATACCCCGGCCACCCTCAATTACCATAAAGAATCTCTTAAGTAACTTGGCAACCGCTGGATTATTAAAGTCCATCCAAACGGTTCTGAAGCTACTGTCATAGGACTGATTGGTAGTCTGCCAGCATTTACTGTTGGTGGATTCCCAAGTATGTCCAGCAGTTTCACAGGCTTCCTCGGTACCATAGGTAGCAGTAACGTCTGTCTTAAACTGATCATAGTAATTACGGAGAAGGGCTACGTTACCTGTGTTATTCCTACCAACCCATAGTCTGCCATCCACCGTGGATAACAAAGCATGAGCACCTTCACCTGAATTAAATACAAACTTACTTACTCGTGGGGTACCGTCTGGGTTTTTAATAGTAAAGTCAAAGTAATAACATAGATTCCTGTCTGGGAAAGACAATAGATAAAAACCACCACAAAGACAGTAAGCAGATTTACACTGCTGCATATCGTTATTAACAATATTTAATGCTAACTCATCACGGATATTCTTGGAATAGTTAGTAATCGGTAATGAACCATTCTGTAGAACAGTACGGCCTAGTGAAGTTAATCCAGTATTACTTAGGAAAATAAGATCACTACCCATGTGGGCTATTGAATCACGGGCTTTAAGACCTACACCTTCAATTAATTCTTCTAATTGAAAATCAGAAGCAGAAGGGTCCCAAGGGTTTTGATAAATAGCAATATTATATTCACCAAAGATTACTAGCTTACCTTGAAATGCAGCCAGTCCTTGAATGCTATCACCACCCCAGACGGTCTTAAGGTCAAGCTGTCCAGAAGCACCAGTATTCCACTTGTCACCTTGGAGGGTATCGGAGTAATAAATTACATTGGAGTTCTCAGTAATACCACCAACCCAGAGACGACCATACTCACCTAGGATACAGTTGGGATCAAACGTAGTAATACCGGATGGAGGATTGTAACTACCCAGATCAACAAGGTCAGTCCAAGCAGTGCCAGAATAGTACACAGGAGTATGTCCACTCTGGACACCATACAACTTTTCATTGAAGTTTACCCATTGCCAGTGTCCCGAAGTAATGGTTTGAGGTGTACCTGTGCGGGTCTGTGCAGTTAAAAGATAGGGAGTAGTTGTTTCATTTATCTTATAAATATTACTATCTGTACCTACAATAATTTCAGTAGAACCGTTACTCTTATAATATTCAAAAATAGACTGTACTTCTTCACCTGCAGAAAGAGTTTCTGTTACTTGTTGAAAACCTTTACGGGTAGAGATACGGCCTTGTTCATCAAGGATTACATTTATTGCAGACGATAGCCATTGAGGTTCCAATGCACTTGGACTAGCCTGAGAGTTTAAGCCATAAACCCCTACATCATTTAAGACTAGGGGTTGAATTTGACTAGCTGGCATAGAAGTCTACCTCACCTACAGTACGGCCAGCATCAATCTGAATGGCATCTGCCAGTGCATTCTGATATTGAATGGCTACCATATCACTCATGGAACCACCGTCCTCACCACGTTCAGAGATAGCCATAGCCCATGCACCGAGGATTACAGGCATGTGAGGTACCTTGAGTTCAGTGGCTGCACTGGTGAAATCATCCTGTGGATTAACTACACGGAATGTAATGTTATAGGCAGCGTCAGGAACCGGGTCAAACTCTACTTGAACCAATCCACTGGAGATTCCAGTTACTGAGTAGTAGTGAGGGATAGTTTTCTGTACACTTGACGCAGGATATTTAGTAAACTGCAAATAAGGATCTGACATTTCTTGGAGTATTGTTCCATTTGTCTGCTCCTGTGCCATCAGGATACGAGTTCTTTGGGACGTACCTGAAATAGTATATGCCTGTGTATCTGCTACAGTAGTAACTGTGGTGGAAGCACGAAGGATACTCCAGTTCCAAGCATCTTCTACCTGACGTTTAGCTTCATTGACTAGATCACCGATTAATACTTGATAATCAGTTACATTAGCAGCATCAAGAATACTGCCAGACCAGTTAGTAGGAATAGAATCCTCACGCAGGCGGCGGAGGACTGAGTTAATTAATTCACGGTAGGTCATTTCTTTTTCCCGAAGATGAGGGTAAACAAGTCAATTATACCACGGTAGATCTCTTGAGGAGAAGGCAATAACCAACCCATGATCATTAAGATCCAGACCCAAGGGGGCACTTCTTCATTAACAATTTGAGTACCAAACACTTTATTAGCAGTGTCTGCGGAAGTAATTTGTGCATTGTCTCCAGCCCTCAGATTCTCTTGATTTACTACAGCCTGTTGTGTATTTTCTTTCCCTGCCTGTACATTGGCATTAACCCCCGGACTAGGCAGGAGACTACTGAGCATGCTGCATCCTGACAGGAAGAGGAGACTAATCCCGAGAACTAGACTTTTCATGTTCACGCAGGATCTTAAAGATGTCTTTCAGAGTGGATTTAATTTCATCAATATCATCACGATACTCTACCTTTAACACATACTCCTTAGGAATATCTGCTACTTGTTTCTCAATAGAACGTACAGCATCGGATAATCTTCCAAGGAAGAATCCAATCATACCTACGATTAAAGAAACTAATCCGAGAATCGTATCTGATAAATCCATTACCACTTCACCTTATCTGCCCAGTAAGCTGCGGACATCTTACCTTTCTTAATGTTAGCTGCATGACGGGCCTTAAAAGCCTTATTACGTGCAGAACCCTTTGGACTACCCTTCACACCCTGTTGACCAAAGCGGATGGTCTTAACCTGATCACCTTCCTTGGCAACCACTACGTGAGACTTCGTAGGGTGGTTCGGAGTACGTTTGGGTTTGTTATAACCTTGGACTCCAGCCCTTTCTAGACGAGAATCCTTTGCCATTACACTACCTCAGTTAGACTTACAAATGCAGGATCAACTTCTGCCAATGGGTCTACAGGCCAACGAGCATCGGCACCAGAGATGATACGAGTGAACTCTTCAGTTTCAGGGCCGTAGGTTTCTACCCCATCCTCTGAGGTGTGCTTAACCTTGCGGACTTCCTTGAACTGCTTATTGTCATAGGCAATGAAGTCAGCCAGAGTTTGAATGCCGTTGATCTCACCCTCAAGCAGATCACTGGTAGTGCGGATACCTGCACGGTAATCACGGACTTCCTGAGAGACTGCCTTACCACCATCTGCTTCACGGATTACCATCCAGTCTGTAGCTGACAGCTTGGAGGCTGCCTGTTGCTTGACACGGGACAGCAGACCTTCCTTGAGATTGTCCAAGTCACGGTCACTGCCTGTATAGTTACCTACTACTGCCGTATCACTGATTGAGTAACTTACATTACCCGTCCAGTAGTAACGGGCATCTACCTTGTTTTCCATGTAAGGCAGGATACCCAGTGCAGCTAAATCAGGCTTGCTCCACTTAGTGAAGATGTTGCGTGGGTAGGTAACACCACCCACAGTGATCTGTACCGGAGTACGGATTACTCGGTCTACAGTGTTGTTACTTACGATTGCCCACATAGTGATCTCCTTATGTTATCGAGCGTTGGTAAATTTGAATGTAATGACGAAATCATCGGGCAATACCCCCACCTACAGAAAATGGAAACTCGGCAAAGGCCATGTAGATGTAGGTTATTCCTGACTCGTTTAGTTGATCCCAAGCTGATCTAAACTTAAATCCATTGCTTAAAAAATCAATATCATTTGTCCCTGAAACAGAATATTCCTGCACACTTGAGTTAGCTTTAAGCAAGGCAAGATTTGGATTATCTAAATCTCTAGAAGAATCATAAATGTTCCATCCTTGATTGGAACTAGAGGATTTCACCATCACATAAGCAGGACGGAATCCCGTGTACACAAAAGTACCATCCGCAGAACCATTCCCCGTGTATGAACCGAACTTGCTGAAGCCATCTACGGAGTGGAAGCAGTAGGCAATCATGTTTTCACTAGACCCATTGATTACCTGCCATGTCCCAACAGAAAACACAGATGAAGTTGGTGCAGTATTATTCCAGTATTCAGTTGGATAAGTGGTTTCTTCTGCTGCTGTGGTATTTAGGAACATATGGCTGGTTGAGC
>Ga0208160_1000716_pt1 | contig 14989 bp, 21 predicted proteins | sample CB_VirMetaG_FD_184536 | JGI IMG/M metagenome (GOLD analysis project Ga0208160, IMG submission 184536) | Freshwater to marine saline gradient viral communities from Chesapeake Bay - CB_1504_1 Viral MetaG (SPAdes) (version 4) | ecosystem: Environmental > Aquatic > Marine > Coastal | place: USA... | reverse complement strand
CAGGGTGGATTTTGACCCGGATTACTTGAGGAATTCTGGGCATCCTCGGCGGTCGCTATTTAGTTATGTCTTTACCCTAGCACAATTCTAGGCTTTTGTCCACTCTCCGAATAAGTAGACACCCGCCACCCCGTCTCGGTATTCTACGGGCAATCCCGCGAATAGTCCGCTGACAATGTAGCCGTCCCGAATCATTTCGCTAGGGTCGCGCTCCACTGTGTACTCGCGGGCGTATTGTTGCCATTTCTCGGCCAACAAGTGGCCTAGTTCCTTGGCCTGCGCCAGGTCATAGGCGGGGTACATTTCGCCCGATAGTAGGGCGATTACATGCCAGCGAACCGCCACTGAATCGCGGGGAGGTTCTGGCAATACGGGTTCGGCTATTACTGTTTCGAATCCATGTTCGCTCTTCCAACTGTAAGTTTCCATTTTGTCTCTCTTTGTTAGTGTTAGGCGGTTGCCTAATCGTGAGTGGCGGGGAATCGAACCCCGCCCAATGCACCATGCACCCTTTAGAATGATAAAGCGATAATCACACCCAAGATAATAACGGCGATTATCGCGTCCCGCCATGTTAGCCCGCTCACTTGATACCCCAAGCCCTGCGAATAATGTTCTGCTGTTTGCTAGTGGTGACGCTGTATTTAGTGTCGTTGATTAGCTTATTGCCCATGTTGCCAACCTCAGCAATTAGGGTCTCGTAACTAAAAATCTTGTAGACCTCCCCAACATAGACACCCGTTAGCGTGTTGCCCCTAAAGGGCTCTAGGTTGCGGATTTTCTGCTCAATAACTTTGTAGTTATCCATTTTGTTTTTTCCTTTTGTTATGACTAACCTCTAAGGGGTTAGTTCGTGACTAGCGGGGGAATTGCACCCCCGCTTAGGCTCTAGCCCTAGTCTGCCAAGTAGTCACCGCTAGCGGTGAGCTCAGCTATTAGTTCTTCAATGGTTGCGTAGTCTTCCATTAGTTGCCCGCCGTTTCTAGGTAAGTGATTAGTGCAAAAAAGGCAGTTAGTACCAAGTAGCCAGCGCCTAGCATTACGGCCAGCACTGGATACCCCGCGAACCCGAACCCAAGCATTATCGCTAGTGTTAGGGCAAAAGATAAAGCGGTTGCAATTGCGAATGGGTGCATTTTGTTTCTCCTATTTTTGTTTGAATGGGTTTAGTTACCCCCGAACACGCGGGACAAAAAGCCCCGCGCGTAACGGCATAACTAAAACAAAATCTAGTCCACTATTGAATTTTCAACCCCGCGCGTACGCGAGACGGGCAGGTGCAAGCGGACAACCCGAGGGGCCTTGCTTGACTGCTAGTTAGAGTCTAGCACCAATTGGGGAAATAGGGGAATTGTGGCACCAATTTCGTGTTCCAAAGAAACTTTTTTATTACAGTAACTAAGCCATTATTTGCGGGGGCACACCCGCGCAAAGATTTTTTCCGGTTTGATTATTTCGTTTCTGCACACGTGGTAAGATACTTATATGAGCGAAATTCTAGTATCCATGTCGGGCCTGGGTAGTTATACCCTGGACCTGAACATTATCGACGCCGGCGAAGAAGACAACAGCACAGAGGTCTGGCGGGCACTGTTCAACGACAAGGAGGGCGACTCCCACTGGGAGGTATACTTTGAGATGACACCAGACTACGAGGCCTGGGACCTGATTGATGAAGCCATCACCGCTTACCGTGAGACTATCGAGGAGATTGACTAATGAACTATGGACAATGGGCTAAGTACGGCGTAGACAAAGGGTGGGCAACTCCCTCCGTCTGTGCAACTCACGATGGCATCCCGCACACAGAAGCAGAGGATGACGCCTGGGAATCAGGCGAGGACCCATGTGTGCACGTGATTAGACTGATAGAAAGCCCAGAAGATTTAAAGTATATTAAAGAAAATAACTCAAATTTAAACTTTGGATAAAACCAGGATTAAAAAATTTTCCGGTAAAAATTTATAAAAAGGAGAACAATGTCAAGAGGACTTGCAGACTCACCAGAACAAGAAGAAGATGCAGCAACAATTAGCCAGATTGATGATGCCGTAAGAGAGTTGTACGGGATTGTCGCACACTTGAACGCAAAGATTGAAACTCTGGAAGATGTAATCGCGAAAGCGATTAACTTTAATTTGCCAGAAGACGAAGCGCCTGACCACAAGCAGGTCAACGGCCTGTGAGTAAAGCGCTATCTGTAATTGACGAGGTATTACTGCGGGCAGCTGCCGGCGGTAAGTCTGGCGACGAGATTGAACAGGCCACCGGCATCCCTGCCGCTCAGGCGCTAGAGAAGGTAAAGCAGATTCTTTCTAGCCGTGACGTCTGGACAGAGATGGAGCAGCGCCAGCTACTACTGGCAGAGCTGCACGAACTAAAGGACTCCCTCCGCACTCAGGCCATTGACGGTCAGGACCCAGAGGCAGCCAGAGTGCTATTGCGCACATTGGAAACAATAGGCAAGCGGCTAGACAGCCAGCAGACTGTGCTGGATGAGAACATGTTGAAGCTGACCCACTTCCAGCAGAAGATTCTACTAAGGGCCATGGACGCGGCTTTGAGCTTTGCAAAGAAGGAGCTGGCCGAAAGGTATCCGCAGATGCCATCTCACGAGCTAGAAGACTTAATCGCAGACGGATTGCAGAGAGCCAAGTTTGAATTGATGGAGGAGGGCTAGGTGCCAGTTTATAACTACGCCTGTGAAAAGGCCCACGTCAAGGAGATTTCGCACCCGATGTCAGAAAGCCCGCGGATGTACTGCCACTGCGGCAAGCCCCTATATAAGGTAATGACGGCTCCTACCATTAAGTTCAACGGTAGCGGCTTTTACTCTACGGATAAGTAATGATTGAAGATGTAATTGACAGTGTGATTGCTGACCTTAGGGTTCGCTCCCGCAAGCAGGAGTATTTGAACGACCCTGCACTCTGGGCCGAAGAGGTGCTGGGCAAGCACATGTGGTCCAAGCAGAGGGAGATTGCTAAGTCGGTAGTAGACAACTCTCACACTGCAGTTGTGTCTTGCAACGGTGCTGGTAAAAGCGGACTAGCTGGAATGCTGGCGGTTTGGTGGATTGCGACTCACGACCCCTACGACGTGGCTTTGATTTGTTCAGCACCTACCTATGTACAGATTGCCCGTGTGCTGTTCCGCGAGATTCAAGACAACTTCAAGCTAGCAGAGCAACACGGCCACAAACTGCCGGGTTACATCACCCAGGGCCAAGAGTGGAAGCTGGACGACGGTACGGTAATCGCATTCGGTAGAAGGCCAGCGGACAAGGACATCGTGTCTGCGTTCCAGGGTATCCACCGTAGGTATGTGATGGTAATTCTAGATGAGGCCGGTGGTATTCCGGAAGACCTCTATACCGCTACCGAAGCCGTTACCAACACCGAGGGCGCAAAGGTTTTGGCAATTGGAAACCCCGACAACAGGGGGACGCCGTTTCACAAGATATTCAGGGACGACCCGACCTGGAACAAGATTAAGATTAGTGCGTATGACACACCTAACTTTACGGACGAGAAGCACACGGTCCCACCAGAGCTGCTACCTCTTCTAATCCAGGAGGCTTGGGTTGAAAAGCAAAAGGTGTCTTGGGGCACAGAGTCCGCTAGGTTCCGCTCTAAGATTCTGGCTGAGTTTCCAGACGAAGCGGACAACACTTTCTTTGCACAGTCGAACATAGATAAAGGTATCGATACTGAAGTTCCAGACGACTCAGAAGTCAGGGCAGTTCTCGGTGTTGACGTTGCTCGCTTCGGTGAGGACGACTCGGTGTGCTACATAAATCGAGGCGGACGCCTCAGGTTCTTGGATAGCTGGTCCAAGGCGACAGCAACAGAGACAGCAACCAGAATACACAGGATGGCGGTAGACCATGGAGTTAGTGAAGTTCGTATTGACGCGGCTGGCCTTGGTGGCCCTGTTGTTGATATGGTTGCCGCTATGTCTGATAGCAAGTATCTTGTTATCTCTATGCTGGGGTCTGCTGCTAGTCCTGATAAAACTCGCTGGCATAACGCAAGAGCAGCGAACTATGATGGTCTTAAAGAAGGGCTATCCGCTGGGAGACTGGACGTAGACCCAGATGACAAGATACTGCTAGAAGAGCTTTTGATGATTCAGTATAAGTTCACACCTAAGGGTGCGATTCTGATTGAGTCAAAGGATGACATGCGGGGCAGAGGGGTAAAGTCTCCTGACCACCTGGATGCCGTTGTTTACGCCTGTGCCGACCTGTCAAGTATAGTGGCAAGCCCTTATGGCGACAAGAAACCCGGTGATATTGTGGGTTATGACTATTCGACTATAGAAAAAGCTGACCCGTTTCTTTCTGGTTGGTCATGGTAAAATAGATTTTACATTAACTTTAGAGAGTTTTCCCCATGGATTTTAAGAAACTTAGCGAACAATTCGAAGCAATTTCATCAGAAAATGAATTGCTTCGGGAGTCTTACGCCTCGATGGCTAAAGCCGTTCTAGACTTTGAGGACAACGGCTGGAGCGAAATTAACGCCACTACCTCAGAAGATGGCTTTTCGCTGCTAGATTTGCGCAATGCTGCTAAGAAAATCAGAGAACTAACAGAAGGTAACCCGCTATTAAAGCGCGGTTCCGCCCTGAGAACCAGCTATGTATTCGGTAAGGGGGTAAGCTTTGGCATCTTGCAGCCACGCTTTCAGAAGATTGTAGACGAATACAACAACCAGGATGTGCTGTTCTCCCCTGAGGCGCAGGCCATTAACGAGCGCAGCCACTTCACTGATGGTCAGTTCTTTGTAATTGGTGACGTGGCCACCAAGCAATTTCAGAGGATTCCGTTCGGAGAAATTGCTGGTATTGTTACCAATCCCGACAATCCAGAAGAGATTTGGTACGTAAAGCGTAGCTGGACAAGGAAAGCTCAGGACCTTTCTGGTTCTGGTACCCGTGACCAGGAACTAAATGTCTGGTACCCAGCTGATACATACAGGCCAGCAAACAATAGATTTGTATCTAAGATTGGCCAAGAGCCAGTAGATGCTAGGTTCAGGATGTTCGTAAGCCGCGTCAACCGCAGGGCCGGACGCACCTTTGGAACCCCAGACTCCCTACCTGCAGTTCCATGGGCACACGCATACAACGAGTTCCTTAAGGATGGCTCTCGTATGCTTAAGGCTTTGTCGATGTTTGCATGGCAGCTAAAGTCTAAGACCAAGACCGGAGTTCAGAACGCCGCGGCTGCAATTGCTAGCCCAGGAGCTGCCGGCTCCACCGCTGTGCTTGGTTCAGACATGGAGCTCAGTTCTATGCCACGTGCCGGTAGCGTTGACCTAACTGACGGCAGGCCGCTTGGCTCAATGGTTGCATCCGCACTTGAGGTTTCAGTTGTTGCACTACTATCTGACCCTGGAACTTCGGGTGCCTACGGCACCGCACAAACCCTAGACGTCCCCACCCTTAAAGCAATGGAGGCACGTCAACACGTTTGGGCACAGTTCTATAAACGAATCATGGACTTTATTGGCGTTAAAGACATTGCAATTAACTGGCCTAAGATTGAGTCAGAGCCAAGTCAGCGATTGATGCAGGCTCTGGCCCTTGCACACGAGACTGGTGCAATCTGGGACGACGAGTATCGCGATGCAGTTATTGAAACCCTTGATGTTCCAAGGCTACACGCCAGCCCACCACCACGTCAGGACGAGCAGGATAACTCTGCAATTCCTTCCCAGGGTAACTCTGGTGAGGTAGGTTCAATGCAGGACAATGCAAACGACCTGGCTGATTCGGACGCGGAGCCCACGGCGTAAAATAGTTGTTTGGTATAATTATTTTCAGTGATTAATCCATTGGAGATTTTATGGCTTTAAAGCTAAACGAGTCGGTAGGCTTCGCGCCCTCTGATACTTCAGGTACAAAGTGGCGTGTTAAGGTTATTGAATCCGGTTGGGGCTCCTCCGGATACTACCCCGCCTCTATGCTAAAGGAATACGGCCCTGCCGTTTTCAAAAAGGGCACCAAGGTTTTTATGAACCACCCATCGATGTCAGAGTCCTCTGAACGTCCGGAGCGTGATGTGCACCAACTTGCTGGCAAGCTAGCAAGCGACGCGGTTTTCACTGAAAACGGTCTGGTTGCAGACATCGAGTTTTATTCCCACTATGCTCCGATTATTCGCGAGATGGCAGAGGATGTAGGTTTGTCTATTCACGCGTTTGGCGAAGCCAGCACGGGAGAGGCAGAGGGTCGCACTGGCCCCATCATCGAATCGCTAGTGGCAGACCCACTAACGAGTGTAGATGTCGTAACCGTAGCCGGAGCTGGAGGCAAATTTTTGACTCTACTTGAAAGCTACACTAATAAGGAGGAAGGAATCATCGAGATTTCTGAATCTGAATCGGAAGGAAATGAAAGCATGATTACAAAGGAAGAGTTTGAGGCCGCTATTGACGACCTTAAGGCAACCCTTGTTGAGGCTCTAACTCCTCTTCGTGAATCGATGTCGGTTCTCGTAGAGGCAGCCACTCCTACCGAGGGCGAAGAGACCCCCGTCGAAGAGACCCCTGAGGTTGTCGAAGAGTCTATTAACCCTGTAGATGTGGCTATGAAGTTCAACGAATCTGGCTTGCCTACTATGTCGCTTCAGCGTATTGCTGAGTCGCTAAAGGCTGAGTCAAACAACAAGACTGTTGACGAACTAATTGCAGACGAGAAGGCTTATGTCGTCGCAGTTTCTGAGTCGGCTGTATCTCCTGCTGGGGCCTATGGTCACATCCAGGACGCAACCACCACCAACAAGGCAGATGAGTTCGACGCAATCGTCGGTCGCATCTCTAAGAAGTAAGGAAGAAAGTAAATGGCTCTTAACGAGATTTACGCAATTGCCAGTCAGCTGGTCTTCCCAGTAGCAAGTACAGTAGTATCTGGAGACGTAGTTTCCGTTGGTACTGTTGTTGGTGTTGCTCTGGAAGACGCAATCACTGGTGAAGATGGTAACACCTACACCACCCTAAAGCTTGACGGTGCATTCAAGCTGGACACTGCAGACGATGACATCGCTGTTGGCGCTAACGTTTACGTTGACGTTGATGGTGCAGTTACTGAGACCGCAACCGACAACAAGTTTGTCGGACACTGCGTGAAGTCAGGCACTGGCTATGTTGTTGTTCGTCTATCCCAGAACTCAGCAGCAGCTGCAGTCTAGTCAGAGAAGGAATAAAGAATGACTGAAAAAATTACCGCACGTCAGCTAGAGGCTGCAAAGCTTCTTGAGGGTGCTCTTCGCGGAGACCGCTCTGACAAGCTAAAGCTACAAGAGGGTATCTCTACCTCTGACCTACCTGTGCAGCTTGCTCCAACTGTTAACAAGATTATGCTTGAGAACTATGCAGCAGTGCCAAAGGTATGGAACCAGTTCGCAACCTCTATGGTTGTTGACGACTTCCGCCCAGTAACCTTCCAGGCTCTTCAGTACGAGGACGACGGACTAGACAACGCTGGAGACACTTTCCGCTCAGGTTCACTTCCAACCGTAGCTGAGTACGATGAGTACCCAACTGCTGGCTGGTTCAATGTAACCGAGTCAACAATGGCTGTTAAGAAGGCTGGTTCTAGAATCCGCTTCTCATGGGAGACCATTGTTAACGACGGTCAGATTGGCCTACTAGAGCGTCTACCTATCGAGCTTGCACAGAAGGCAGCTGGTAAGGAAGATGAGGAAGTTACTAAGCAGCTTGTTTCGGCTTCTGGCCTAAACACTGACAACTTCAAGTCCGGCAACCAGAACCTATTGTCTGGCAACGCTGCTCTAACCATCGAGTCCCTTGAGGCTGCTATCGAGGCTGCTAACTTGCAGACCTGGAACGGTGGCATCATGACTCCTGTGAGCCGCTTCGCTCTAGTTGTGCCTCGTGCACTTGAAATGACTGCTCGCAAGATTCTTGCAATCCAGTCAGTTCGCACCGAGACCACCTCTGGTTCAACCGTTACCTCTTTGGTAACTGGAAACCCAATCGGTTCCCAGGTTGAAATCGTAGTAAACGACTGGATTACCAGGATTAACTCTGGTGCTGGCGCTTTCTGGTTCTTGGTTCCAGTACCTGGACAGGGAATCAACCCTAACATTGCTCTTGGATTCCTTCGTGGATACGAGACTCCTGAGCTACGTATCAAGATGAACGGTGGAACCTTCCTCGGCGGCGGAGATGTACCTGCTCGCGATGGAAGCTTCGACAACGATGACTTCGAGATGAGAATCCGTCACATCGCTACCGGTGCATTCATTGTGCCAACTGGTACCATTGCTTCGACTGGAGCAGGTTCCTAAACCTAAACCCTTCTTGGTTGCAGAGGCCCCCTCTTCGGAGGGGGTTTTTGCGTTTCTTGCGCAGTAGTATAATTGTCCTCCAACCCGAAAACAAATCCTGAGGAGGAACTCTATGGTAACACTTTATACTTTGCCAAGCTGCGTTCAGTGCGACAGCACTAAGAGATTAATGGCTAGACATCTAATCGACTACACTGAGGTCAAGCTTCAGGATGACCCAGAAGCGATGCAAATGGTCAAGGGTATGGGATACACCGCGGCACCTGTCGTAATGGCAGGAGAGAGCCACTGGAGCGGTTTTAGACCCGATTTAATCGAGTCACTTGCTGCATGATTGTTTACTTCTCAAGCGTCAGTGAAAACACTAAACGCTTTGTGGAGAAACTAGAAATCCCAGCCGAGAGAATTCCACTCCGCTGGGATTCTGCATCTCCACTTATTGTTGACTATGATTTTGTACTTATCACCCCCACCTACGGGGCTGGGAATGACAACAGCACAGTTCCGAAGCAGGTCATAAGGTTTTTGAACTTATCGGAAAATCGGAAAAAACTTATAGGTGTTATTGGAATGGGCAACACAAACTTTGGTGAGCACTTTTGTAAAGCTGCTGACATCATTTCAGAAAAAACGGGTGTGCCCGTATTGCACAAAGGTGAGATACTTGGCACCGAAGAAGACGTAAGAATAACAAAGGAGAAAATTGACCGCTACATACCACGAGCTTAACGCACAGCTAAATCTGTGGGGAGAAGATAATAAGATTCAGTTTGACAAGGACAAGGAGGCCGCTAGGGCCTACTTCCTGGAACACGTCAACCAGAACACCGTGTTCTTCCACACTCTGGAAGAGAAGCTAAGCTACTTAATTGAGAATGAGTATTACGACCAAGAGCTACTTAACGAATATGACGATAAGTTTGTTAAATCTTTGTTCAAGAAGGCTTATGATTATAAGTTCCGCTTTGAGTCGTTCCTTGGTGCCTACAAGTTCTACACCTCCTACGCCCTGAAAACATTTGACGGAGAGCGTTACTTAGAGCGATTCGAAGACCGCGTGGTTATGAATGCACTTATGCTTGCGGCTGGAGAGCAACCTTTTGCGGAACAGCTAGTTGAAGAGATTATCTCAGGCCGCTTCCAGCCCGCAACCCCGACGTTCCTAAACGCAGGCAAGAAGCAGCGTGGAGAGTTCGTGAGTTGCTTCCTGCTTCGCATCGAGGACAACATGGAATCAATCGCTAGGGCCATTAACTCCTCCCTTCAGCTTTCAAAGCGTGGTGGAGGTGTTGCACTTAACTTGACAAATGTCAGGGAGACCGGGGCACCAATCAAGAAGATTGAGGGCCAGTCCTCCGGCATCATCCCAGTGATGAAGCTTTTGGAAGACAGCTTCTCCTACGCAAACCAGCTCGGTGCTCGTCAGGGTGCCGGTGCCGTTTACCTAAACGCCCACCACCCAGACATCATGCGCTTCTTGGACACCAAGCGTGAGAACGCTGACGAGAAGACAAGAATCAAGACCCTCTCAATTGGAGTTGTAATTCCAGACATCACCCTGGAGCTGGCAAAGGCTGGCGAGGACATGTACCTGTTCTCTCCATATGACATTGAGCGTGAGCTTGGTGTGCCGATGGCCGACGTTTCAATAACCGAGCACTACCATTCGTTTGTTGAAAATCCAAAGATTACTAAGACAAAGATAAAGGCACGTCAGCTGTTCGAGAGAATTGCTGAGCTACAGTTTGAGTCCGGCTATCCTTACATAGTTTACGAAGATACTGTGAACGATGCCAACCCAATCGAAGGTCGCATCAGCATGTCCAACCTTTGCTCTGAGATTCTGCAGGTCAGCTCACCAACAACTTACAATGCAGACCTTAGCTACAAAGAGATTGGCAATGACATCTCCTGTAACCTCGGCTCTCTAAACATTGTGAAAGCCATGGAGTCGCCAGACTTCGGGCGCACCGTGCGAACCGCAATCAAAGCACTAACTGCAGTAAGCGACTTGAGTTACATTGATTCTGTAATGTCTATTGCTGAAGGCAATCGTAAATCTAGGGCAATTGGTCTGGGTCAAATGAACCTACACGGCTTTTTTGGTAAGGAGCACATGCACTACGGTGAAGAGGAGTCAATTGACTTTACTAATATCTACTTCTATGTTGTGCTCTTCCACGCCCTGAAGGCAAGCAATGAGATGGCTAAAGATTCAAAGTCTCCTTTTGATAACTTCAAGAACTCCGCATACGCTAACGGAAGCTTTTTTGCTAAGTATATTGAGCAAAAGTGGGAGCCTGCAACCCAGAAGGTAAGGGCAATCTTTGAGCGCAGTAACATTGCAATTCCAACTCAGGCTGAGTGGGAGACGCTAAAGAAGTCGGTCATGAAGCACGGAATCTACAACCAGAACCTGCAGGCTGTGCCACCAACCGGTTCGATTTCCTACATCAACAACTCGACCAGCTCAATCCACCCAATCGCATCTCAGATTGAGATTCGCAAGGAGGGTAAGCTGGGCAGGGTGTACTATGCCGCCCCACACATGAACAATGAAAACATTGAATACTTCCAGGACGCCTACGAGGTCGGTCCAGAGAAGATTATCGATGTCTACGCAGCTGCAACCCAGCACGTTGACCAGGGGCTATCTTTGACTTTGTTCTTCAAGGACACAGCAAGTACGAGGGATGTCAACCGCGCACAGATTTATGCGTGGAAAAAAGGCATCAAGACCATTTATTACATCCGTATCAGACAGAATGCCCTAGAGGGCACCGAGGTAGAAGGTTGCGTTTCATGTCAGCTATAACTAGACCCATCAACTGGAACAAGATTGAGGACCAGGTAGACCTCGATGTATGGAACAGGCTGACTCAGAATTTCTGGCTACCTGAAAAGATTGCAATCTCAAATGACATGCAGTCCTGGTCAGGCCTAAGCGATTCTGAGAAGCAGTTAACAATGCGAGTTTTTACTGGCCTAACAATGCTGGACACCATTCAGGGCACGGTTGGTTCAATGAGTCTGATGCCAGATGCCAGGACTCCTCACGAAGAGGCTGTCATCACCAACATCGCCTTCATGGAGTCAGTCCACGCCAAGAGCTACAGCTCAGTCTTCTCCACTCTGTGCAGTTCTCAGGATATTGAAGAAGCATTTCGCTGGTCTGAGGATAACTCATACCTGCAGAAAAAGGCCGAGATTGTACTAAGTTACTACCGTGGTGATGACCCGCTCAAGCGCAAGGTTGCCTCAACCCTGCTTGAGTCATTCCTGTTCTACAGCGGTTTCTACTTGCCGATGTACTGGTCATCCAGGGCAAAGCTAACCAACACCGCTGACCTGATTCGCCTAATCATTCGTGATGAAGCTGTGCATGGATACTACATAGGCTACAAGTTCCAGCTTGCTTACAACGAGCTCACGGTAGACGCACAGCGGGAGATTAAGGACTATGCCTACGGCATGCTAATGGAGCTCTATGAGAATGAGGTAAAGTACACTGCTGACCTTTACGATGAGATTGGACTAACTCAGGATGTAAAGAAGTTCTTGCACTACAATGCAAATAAAGCACTCATGAATTTGGGCTTTGATGCAATATTCCCGAAAGAAGTAACAAACGTTAGTGCCGCAATCATTTCGGCCCTGTCACCAGGGGGAGACGAGAATCACGACTTCTTCTCAGGCTCAGGTTCCTCTTATGTCATAGCAAAGCACGAAGCAACTACTGATGACGACTGGGAATTTTAATAGGTAATGTTATAATATAATAAGTCACGCTCCTCCTTCGTGACCCTAGTGCACTAAAAGCCCGCCCTGTTGAGTAATCTCCGGGGCGGGTTTTCTTTTGGTTAACTGATAGAATAGTAGGAATGATAATCTGGCCGGACAATGGATTACCGCCTCAATCCCAAGAGTGGGCTGAAAAAGTTGAGACGGAAGTCACTCGTATCGACAAGAAGAGTGGCGGCAAGGGTCGCAACGGTGCTTCTGGTTTTGATGGTGCTCGTGGACCTGAAGGACCAGCGGGACCACAGGGACCGAAAGGAGACCAGGGTGAAGAGGGTATTCAAGGCATCCAGGGCGAAACAGGCCCTATTGGTCCTGAGGGTCCGCAGGGACCTCAGGGAGATACTGGCCCAGCTGGAGCTGATGGAGCTGATGGAGCAACCGGAGCTACGGGTCCGCAGGGCGAGCAAGGTCTTACCGGTGCAACTGGAGCTGAGGGCCCGCAAGGCGAAACTGGACCTATGGGTCCTGTGGGACCGCAAGGAACACAAGGTGAAGTCGGTGCTACTGGACCGGCAGGTGTTGATGGAGAGACTGGCGCAACAGGCCCGCAGGGACCTGAGGGTCCTATGGGTCCAGCTGGTCCTCAGGGTTTACAGGGCGTCAAGGGTGATATTGGGCCCCAGGGTCTTACTGGTCTTAGCGCCTACCAAGTAGCACAGTTTGATGGATTCATGGGCACGGAAGCGGAGTGGCTTGAGTCCCTAAAGGGCGAAGATGGCTCTGCCTATGGTAACATTGACGGAGGAAAGTCCAATAGTTTTTATGGTGGAATTAGCCCACTTGTAGGCGGAAACGCAGGGAGTTTTTAAATGGCAGTTCAGGTTCAGCTGAGAAATGATACAGCTGTTAATTGGCTGGCAGAGAACCCTCTTTTGGCTCAAGGAGAAATTGGCCTAGAGCTTGATACAAATAGACAAAAGATTGGTAACGGCATTGATGAGTGGAGCGACTTACCCTATGCCGACCAGTATTCAAGCCAAGAGCTTGAAACACACGTAAACAGCTCAACCCCACACCCAGCATACGATGACATTCAGTCATTGACATTGCTCTTTGAGAACGGATTAGTATAATGTCACTATCAACAAATGTATCAAATCTAGCTACCAGGGTAGCTACTGAAATCAAATCAGTAAGAACACTCGTAAACGGCAATGCAATTGACCTTTCGTCTCTTACTACCACAGATAAGAGCAACCTTGTAAATGCACTGAATGAGCTAAATTCTGCCATCGCTGCAATTGACCTAACTGACCTAATCAGTGACACAACTACCGCTACTACTTCCACCTGGTCAAGCACTAAGATTACAGGCGCAATTGATGCAGCTGTTTCTGACCTTGTAGACGGAGCTCCTGAGCTGCTAAACACTCTAAATGAGTTGGCAGCTGCACTTGGAGATGACGAGAATTTTGCAACTTCAATTTCTACAGCCCTAGCTGGAAAAGCAGATTCAGTTCACACTCACGCAATTAGCGATGTTACTGGACTGCAGGATGCGCTTGACAGCAAGGCCAGTACCACTGATGTTGGCGACACGAGTGCTAACTACGTTACAACCTTTGAGGCTGGTCTGGTCTAACCACCATGTCCCTAGTATCTCAGATAACGGCGCTTGCCGGCAGGATTGCCGACGAGTTTAATTCCGTACGCTCTGAGATATCAAGCCTACCCTCCGGCGATGTGGAGTATGGGACAAGCTTTCCGTCCTCCCCGCGCAAGGGTCAAATGTTCTTTATGGATGATGAGCAAATTGCCTACATCTATGGTGGGACAAACTGGATTCCAATGACTCCCGTAAGCTCCATTGACGGCGGCTCCGCTGAACTAGATGCGGCAGCCGTGGTCGATGGCGGCGATGCCTGATAGAATAGGTTTATTATGGCCCTACCTACTAATGTAAACTACGGAACTGTCGTAGGACAGTTCATTTTGGCGTATTCTGACAGCAATGATGCGGGACTTGAGCCAGATGGGATTCCCGCCAAAGGTAATATTTACTTTAGGCCAAGTCCAATCAAGCTCCTTGATGGCCTTTCAACTCCTAACCCTGTAACCATCCTACCTGCCGTAGTCGAAACTATAATTGACTCAGAGGGCTATTTGTGCGGGTACGCTGGTGACCGTGGGGTAAGACTTGTAGCAACTGACGATGTAGACCTCAACCCAATTGACTGGACCTGGACGGTTGAGTTTAGGCTAACAGACCAAGATGACGTTCCAGTTCCGCTACCTTCGTTTAGCATTGAGCTGCCGCAGGAAACCACTGTCGACCTAACCACGGTCACCCCTGTGCCGGATGCTAACGGCATTTACTACCTAGTTGGACCAACTGGCCCCGCAAACAGCCTCACTGTCGGCACGGTTACGACTCTGACCCCAGGGCAAGATGCAACTGTAGAAATCACAGGTGCTTCGCCTTCACAGACAATCAGCTTTGGCATCCCACAGGGCGACGCTGCAACGGTGGAGGCCGGAACGACCACCACCGTAGATTCTAGCCAGAACGCATCTGTCACAAACTCCGGAACAACTGCTGAGGCAGTCTTTGACTTCAATATCCCAAGGGGAGCTGCTGCAACAATAGCAGTTGGCGATGTAACTACCGTTGTAAACGGAACCCCAGCCGCGGTTAGCAATGTCGGCACAACTGAAGATGCTGTATTTGACTTTACAATTCCAGCGGGTCCAACTGGACCCCAGGGCCCAATTGGTGCCACTGGTGCTACTGGTATTGAGTGGCGGGGTGTCTGGGATGCGCTGACTGACTATGTAAACAACGATGCTGTTTTCTATAACGGTGCATCTTGGTTCGCATCTGACGACCCACCCGTAGGCGATGTACCAAGCGATACTTCTCTCTACTGGTTT
>Ga0208160_1000714_pt1 | contig 15001 bp, 25 predicted proteins | sample CB_VirMetaG_FD_184536 | JGI IMG/M metagenome (GOLD analysis project Ga0208160, IMG submission 184536) | Freshwater to marine saline gradient viral communities from Chesapeake Bay - CB_1504_1 Viral MetaG (SPAdes) (version 4) | ecosystem: Environmental > Aquatic > Marine > Coastal | place: USA... | reverse complement strand
TTAAAATTGCTAACACCTTAAAAGATGACATCACTGATATTAAAGATTTTAAGATTGTTGTATCCCCACAGTGGAGATGTCAGCAATACGCAAGCTTTATTTGTGAACATTTAGGTGTGGACTTTAGTGACTGCATTCTGGAGGATAGATTGAGAGAGCACTCTTTCGGATTGTGGGAAGGTAAAACAGAATCAGAGATTGAATCAGAGTTTCCTGGGTTCCTTGAGAAAAGATATAAGCCAGAAAACTATTGGTCTTATATTGTTCCTATGGGTGAGAGTTATGAGTTGGTAAGCCAAAGAGTTTCGGAAGTTCTGAAGGATAATGAAGATATGCCTGTAATCTATGTGTGTCATGAAATGGTATCAAAGGCCATGAGAGGGCTACTACTTGGTATGAGTCCAGCAGAGACCTTAAAACTAAATCATCCACAAGATAAAGTTTATAAAATTACCAGCAGCAGGATGTCAACGCTAGGATAAATGATGTTTGATATTAGATCTAAAATAAATAATAAAGTTATTCATAAAGTTATTAAGCCAAATCTTGATGAGGCTGGTCGTTTAGAATTAGTCGAACCTAACCACTTCATTCAATGTGCTTATCTAAGAATGGATAAGGGCAAGACCTTTAGACCACATAAGCACATCTGGAAAGAGCCATCTTTTGATAAGATGATAGCTCAAGAAAGTTGGGTGGTTATCAGAGGCAGTGTCAAGGTGTTGTTCTATGATACAGACATGACCTTACTAGAAACTCATGTCCTCAATGCAGGGGATTCTTCTTTCACTTTGGAGGGAGGTCACACCTACGAAATTTTAGAAGATGATACTCTAGTTTATGAGTACAAGACTGGGCCATACGAAGGCCAAGAAAAAGATAAGGTGTTTGAATGAAACTTCATTTAGGTTGTGGAAAAAGAGATTTTGGTGAAGATTGGATCCATATAGATATGGCAGACTTCCCTCACATCGAATCTAAGGATGTCACACGACTACCCTACGAGGACAACAGTTGCGATTTGGTATACGCTAGTCACCTGCTCGAATACTTTGATAGGATAGAAGTAATCGAAGTTCTCCAAGAATGGAAGCGCGTGTTGAAACCCTCAGGAGTATTAAGATTAGCTGTACCCGATTTTGAAAAACTGTGCAGCCTGTATACAAGTGGACATGGTATCGAAAGAGTGCTGGGGCCGTTATACGGAAAGTGGGGAACCCCTCCAGTATATCACAAGACTACTTACGATTTCTCCTCTCTTTCAAACCTACTACACAGTGTAGGATTTCAAGATGTTTCTAGGTACGATTGGAGAGACACAGAGCACTCTCATATAGATGATCACTCTCAAGCGTATTTTCCACATATGGATAAAGAAAATGGAATGCTTATTAGCCTGAATGTCGAGGCAGTAAAATGAGTTTCAATATTGTAAAGAAGTTTGAAGATGCCATAGCAGAGTTTTATGGTGCTCCCTACGCAGTGGCAACAGATTGCTGCACACATGCTATTGAGTTATGTCTGCGATACACAAAGCCTGAGCACCTTGTCATGATTCCCAATAGAACCTATATCTCCATACCTTTCACATTGGAGAAGCTTGGCCTAGATTGGAAGTTTCACACCCTACCTTGGCGTAATTACTACTCTATTCTAGATACAAACATTATTGATGCCGCCGTGTTCTGGGAGGAAGGGGGCTATGAGCCCAACACATTAATGTGTCTTAGCTTCCAGTACCAGAAACACCTCAATCTTGGAAAAGGAGGTATGATTCTTACAGATGATAAAGAAGCGGCCAAGGAATTGAAGAAGATGTCTTATGACGGTAGGACTCCCGACAAGCCCTGGAGAGAACAGAACATATCCACGATGGGCTTTCACTACTATATGACACCTGAGACAGCCCAGAGAGGTTTAGAGGCTTTGGAGGAGGCCAAGCAGCGTGAGCCTAGACAATGGGTGTGGGAAGATTGGCCTGATTTACGAGAGATGTCTGTATTCAAAGACTATAATAAGACATGACAAAAAGAGCACTGATAACAGGTATTGCAGGGCAGGATGGTAGCTACCTGTCTGAATATCTTCTTTCTAAAGGCTACGAAGTTCACGGTATCGTTCGTAGAAATTCTGTAGCAGAGAATCAAGACAGTCGTATAAAGAATTTAGATGTGCATACACACTACGGCGATTTGATGGACCCACATTCACTAACTAGAATCGTAAGTGATGTTGATCCTGACGAAGTTTATAATCTTGGAGCACAAAGCCATGTTAGAATTAGTTTTGATGTTCCCGCGTTTACCATCCAAACAAATGCTATTGGTGTACTCAATATTCTAGAAACATTACGAACAATAAAGAAGACAGCAAAGTTCTATCAAGCCAGTTCTTCTGAGATGTTTGGTAACTCCGTTGACCCAGACGGGTATCAGCGTAAGACCACAACCATGACGCCAACCTCACCTTACGGTTGCGCGAAGGTCATGGGCTATAATCTGGTTCGTCACTACCGCGCTGCTTATGATATGTACGCCTGTAATGGCATCCTATTCAATCATGAGTCTCCTCGTCGTGGATCAAATTTTGTAACTAACAAGATTGTGAAGGGTGCTGTGGAGATTAAGAAGGGTAAACGAGATAAGCTTGCGCTTGGCAATCTAAACGCATCGAGAGACTGGGGACATTCCAAAGACTATGTTCGTGCTATGAACATGATTGTAAATCATAATGAGCCAGAGGATTGGGTGGTTGCGACAGGACAGAGCCGAACTATTCGAGATATGTGCAAAGTTACCTTCGAGGCTTTGGATCTAAATTATGAAGATTATGTCACGGTAGATCCTAAGTTCTTTAGACCACAGGAGCTAGACTTCCTCAAGGGAGACTCGACTGAAATTCGTGAAAAGCTTGGTTGGGAGCCTGAGTATACTTTTGAGTCTATGGTTCAAGAAATGGTGGATCATTGGATGACTATTATCGACTGACAGCTATAATAGACCATGAACTTCAACGACTATCAAGAGGAAGCCATCAGCTTCGCTATCTACCCAAAAAGCAAAGAGTGGGATCTTCCGCTATATCCAGCCCTTGGCCTAGCAGGTGAGGCAGGGGAAGTAGCTGAAAAGATCAAGAAGCTAATGCGAGACACCGACGCGAAAATTTTGACCGCAGACCAATGCGATGAAATTGCCAAAGAGATTGGTGATGTACTTTGGTACTGTGCTAATCTTGCTGAAGACCTGGGTTTGGATCTAGAGCGAGTTGCTGAACTCAACCTAGAGAAGCTGCGATCGAGAAAGGACCGTGGTAAGATCTCAGGATCAGGAGACAATCGCTGATGCCTAGGTATCAATACGAGTGCTCTGCTTGTGAACTTCAGTTTGAGCTATTTGAATCTATCCGAGAGAACATCGAGAGAGGTGCTCCTCACTGTCCCAAGTGTGATCCTGAGGGCGAGAGGGACACCACGATGTTTAAATACTTTGGTAACTGTCGTCCAGCCTTCAAGGTTAATGGAGAAGGCGCATACGATAATAGGATGAAATGATGCAAGTCCCGCCGCCCGCGCCGCCGATGAGGGCGGCAATCAAAGCAAGCAAGAAAAGCTCCGAGAGGTTCAAAATTGGGGCTGCCATATCAAATAAAAATAAAGTTCTTGCTGTGGGACATAACAAACACAAAACCCACACTAAATACAGTAGTGGGCCTTTCTGTACTACTCATGCGGAGGGCGATGCGATTCGTAAAGCAGTAAACAAGGGTGTCGATCTTCTGGGAAAGACGCTCTTTGTTTACAGGAAGAACTGCCGATTGTCGAAGCCGTGCCCTGACTGCGAAAAACTAGCCAGAGATCACGGCATAAAGAAGGTTGTATACTCTGTTGATCCTGGTATCTTCGAAACCCTAATATTGACATGACCTTTAAGTTTAATGAATGGATTGTAGATGTACTACCAACCCTTGATGCTGGGGTAACACTAGCATTGAATTCAGGCCACGTTGCTACTCTTGACGTTGGCATTGATGCGCCAGAGGATTTGAGAGATCCTTATATTGAATTTGCAGATAACATTATCAAACGTAGTGGTGTTACTCGCTTTGATAATAACTTGGACCCAACTGTAAAGAATGGGCCTCTCATTCGTTATATCTTCTCCGCAAGACATAACACTCCTGCGCTTGAGCTTGATATGTTTATCAACAACGGCACGCTGGATAACACCAAAGAGGATGAGAACAATCCTCTTACCCCACACTTGCTGTCGAATGGTATCTTCATCACCACGCCTAAGGGCTACAGGTGGGTAAGTAAAGTTGACACGGTGAAGACCCAAGAGATTCAGATTGGAGACGAAACTGTTACCACTGTGCTTATTGAGAAGGCTTGGTTGGCGCAGGCTAGTTTGATGTGGTTGGGTCTTTACCTTGTTCCTAATGTCCTTGAAGAGAGTATCGTCAACGACTACAGAAACAATCTTCCTTGGGCAGATAAGGTTCAGCCACAATGGCTAGGCCCCTCGAAGTCTCCAACACTGAAGGACACTCCAATCTTTGCTGATTACTATCTCGCAAAGGTAAACTCAGACTTTGACAAGTGGAATGTAAACTTCTCACAAGCCTTTATCGAAGGCCCTGAGGAGATTGGTAGCATTCCAAACATGTTTATCCCCCAATCCCTTAGCTACCTTGTTGCTGCGAACGGGCAGATGACTGGTGGACACGGAATGGGTATTGACAGCCTTGCTCAATACTATGGTCTGCCAGCAGGTAAGCAATGGCACATGGCAGCTAACGCTTTGGTCTATTCATTGTGCCGTCCACAGCGGGGATTCTTCAACATTGATGATGACATCGCAAGCTTGGATAAAGTTCTTGCTAAGATCAAGAGCGGTGATGTAGAAGCTCCCTGGGAGAGTTGGAATCTTTCACTAGGAGGAACCCACAAGATCTTCCATAACCAACACAACCCATTTGGTTTCACTGAGCCTGAATCAGGTTGGGAAGGAATGGAAGGCGGCATTGGCAAATCAGGTAGTGTAGACCTTCAACACTTCTCCCGTGCGTTTGGTCCTGCTGTTTTCCTAGCAGAGCGTTTCGATGACGAGGTAGGCAAGGAAGCTATTCGTTGGTTTGCTTCTACCGCACGACTCGATATTGAAGATCCAAGAGCAGCTATTGGTCAGGACGAGAAGGGTTGGTACTCCAACCTCGGTCGTGGTTATGCTTTCGCAGCCATGATTAACGTCTACGACTGGCACTTCAATAAAACTGAGGATGCCAAGAAGTGGGCAGAGTGGTTTATCGAAGCTTGTCAAACTTTTCAGACTAACGGTATGAAAGATGGCAACTCAGGAGGATCATTCTGCTGCTGGAGAACCCCACAATGGTCTGGATCAAAGGAGATCAATTGGGCTAAGCAGGTGTGGGCTGATAAGAATAACTACGAGGGAGACCTTGATGCGCTCGATCCCATCCCAATCACTGGTTCGTACCAGGAGATGCTTATCTTTGGTGCGTTAGCCCTAGCTCACTACGCTGGTCTTGATGTAAGCATGGATGCTCTAAACAAGCAACTTGAATTCTTATCAGAAGCGACACCAGAAGGTGATAACACCCCTGCTTACAGAGTAAACTGTATCACTGGGGAGAACCTAAGCTTTGCTTACGAAAAAGGATACACGATGAGTTATTATGGATGTATCCTAAGCTTGTTGTTTGATCTTCCTGTCTCTGACGCTTGGAAAGGCGTTCACTATGCGGAGATCTTCGGTGGAGATATGACCGTGGCAGAAAGGCTACACACCCGTAACCCATACGGTAAACCACTTAACGAGCGTAACTTTGTTGGCCTAAGAGCTTTGACCGAACGAGAAGACTTCCCCTACTAAAAAAGAAAGAATAGCAGGGACCAAAAAGTCAAACGTTTCTATAATAAGGCATGGATAATGCAGTATTAAACAGACTCAAGAACGCAGGGCTACTCTCGGAACAAACTCCTGACATGGGATTCGTTTCGACAGGTAGCTTTGCTCTTAACAAGGTTATTTCTGGTGACTACACCAAAGGCATCCCCATTGGGATGATTACTCAGTTCCATGGTGAAGCTTCGACTGCGAAGACAGTTTTCGCCACGCACATTCTTAAAGAGGCGCAACAAAAAGGTTTTTACACCATGCTTGTTGACTCAGAGAATGCGTACAATTCTGAATTTGCAATTAGCTTGGGTCTTGACCCAAAAAAGCTTATTTATGCAGCGCCCGAAACGCTTGAAGATTGTTTTCAGGTTATTGAAGACACAATCTTAGCTATTCGAGAAACTGATAAAGATACACCCATTGTTGTGGCTTATGATTCGATTGCTGTTTCACCTTCCAAAGCGGAATATGAAGCAGAAAACTACGAAGGCAACAACATGCAAGGTGCAGTAAGAGCTAAATCAACTGGAGCTTGTTTGAGAAAGATAAATCCACTCATGCGAAAGCATCGGGTTGCTTTAGTAATTGTCAACCAGATTAGAAACAAGGTTGGCGTAATGTATGGCGATCCGACAACTATGGCTGCTGGTGGTAAATCGTTAGAGTATTACTTGGGTGTAAACTTAAAGACTATCTCTAATAAAACTAGCGATCTAATTCGTGATGAACACAAGAATGTTGTGGGCATCAAAGGCACAGTTCGTAACACGAAGAACAAGGTATCTGTACCTTTCAGAGAGTGCGAATTTGAACTGATGTATAACGAGGGATTGAACGCTTTTGCTGGTACACTCAAACAGTTAGAAGCTGACGGTCTAATAGATCGAAACGGTGCATGGTACACCGTCAAAGAAAGTGGAAAAAAGTTCCAATCGAAAGAATTCAATGACCTATTATTCGACCAGAGCGACGAGGGCTTCGAACCCCTCCGCAAATTTTTTGGGCTTTCTTCTTGAAACTATTCTCCGAAGTGGTATAATAGGGCGACCGAGAGAGGCAGTACGACATGGATGACAAGTTCTACGAAGACCTGAGCCGACTCATCAATGGTGCGTTTGACGCTGCTTTCGGTCGTACACCTAACACTACTGAAAAGGAAAAACCAATGGTTACTATCAAGAACGAAGAACTTATTCGCCAGTACGCTCCCGCTGCTTTCGCAGAGGCTCCTGAAGAGGGCCGAGTGTCTGATCGTTACACTTTCCTTCCTACCACGGAGATCCTGTCCATCCTACAGGATGAGGGTTGGACCGCATGGAAGGCCCAGCAGGTTCAAGCTCGCAAATGGAGCAAGGACCACGCCAAGCACATTATCCGTCTTCGCCACGAAGACCTGGGTATGGATAGTTTTGGTATTGGCGACAGCTTCCCTGAGATGCTGCTTATCAATGCCCACAACGGCCTTGGAGGCTACACTCTTCAAGGTGGAATCTTCCGTATGATTTGCTCGAACGGAATGGTAGTTTCGGAGTCGGACTTTGGCAGGATTCACATTCGCCACATCGGCTTTGAGCCTAAGCAGGTTCAGGAAGCTTCTCGCCAGCTTATCATGAACTCGTCCCGAATTGCGGATAAGATCGGTAGCTGGCAGGAGACCAAGCTTTCTGAGCGCAGCCGCAAGGACTTCTTCGCTGACGCTGCTCGCCTTCGGTGGGATAACCCTGATGAGGGGTTGATTCGTGACGTTGCTACTCCTCGCCGTGAGGCTGATAAGGGTGACGACCTTTGGAGTGTTTTTAATGTTAGTCAAGAAAACCTACTGCGTGGTGGTTTCCGTAATGGTACTACCAATCGAATGGTCCGACCCATTACTAACATTCAAAAAGATGTGAATTTGAACCAAAAACTGTGGGAGCTGGCCTCTACATACAGTGAGGGCATTGCTCTCAACTAATTCCTTGAGGGAGGGGTGTTTTCCCCCGTCCACTCCTCCCTCGTTTTATTATTATGTTAGAAGGCGATTACAGAGAACCTTTGATGATTGACGAGTGCGGCTTGTACATTACAATCGCACAGATGGGATTCTTCATTAACAGGAAAAACGGCCAGAAGTTGTTTGATTCTGCCTCACCTGAATTTATGAAGTATTATAGGAACTGTTGTTTATATAATCTTGTTTTTGATATGATGGAGGAAGATCCCAAATGTGGTAAAATGTATTGGGACACCAAAACTGAGTCTGTAGCCATTGCCTTTCCTATGAATGGGAAGATTGCTAAGGCTCTAGCAACTGTGTCTCTTCATCTAGCAGAGATAGAGGATGAAGAGGGCATGGACGAATTTGAATCTTTTGATTGACATGGGAAGAACACTCCGCAAAGATGATGACCATAATTTTGGTCGCCCCAAGAATAAAAACTACAAAGCCAAAAAGAATAAACAAGGCAAACTGAGGAAGACTTTTACGGGTAAGGACTATAATGAGCTAGAAAGCTATGAAGACCGTTATGACGACGGCGGCTTTGAAAAGTTCACTTACGGAAGGCGTAAGGGCAAATGACCTTAAATTGAATATGTTTGATGATAACGATATATTGCCTTGGAAACCCTTTGGCTTAAAGCTCACTTATAGGGAGTGGGATGATCTTGTTACATGGTATGTGCAAAAAAACATCTCTAGGATACTAGATACTAAGGAGGATCAGGACAATGCCCTCGAACTACATCCCTAAAAACTCCTTACTCGGCCCCACACGGGTGCAGAGGATTGCTAAAAAGCTGATTGATGAGGCTGGAGAGGATCGCAAATTAGCTCTCGAAGCCCACAGATTTTTCAGAAGCATGGTTGATGAGAACCCACAAGACTCAACTGCTAAGAGTCTTATGGTTGATTCATTGAAGGTTGCCCAGGCATCTAAAAACAATGTAATCAAAATCCTCAGCCTTGTCGTTAAAATGGAAGAGACCAAAGATGAGAATATCACTAAGGCTTCCAAAGGATCCGAAAACTCTGTATTCAGCGAATTAGACAATCTACTAAATGAGTAACCGTAAAACCTATCGTGTTGTTTGCCCAGAACTGAACGCAGTTCTTTACGTTAAAGGCTATTCCGTTGAGGAAGAGCACAAACTGTACACTTCACTCCGTAAGAAGATTCAGGATTCTGAAACTCCTATCAAGATTGATGAGTACAAAACTTTTATTGTTCGTAAGTTCATCGCTGACGTAGATGGATTCTTTAACCTGTTCCCTGACGATGATGTCGAGGAAATGATTGAAGGTGTGGATGCAGCTTACGAAGCCATTGTTACGTTGTATCCCCCATTCTCTCTAGACTTTATTTGTACTGATCTTAACAGCGAAACCTTCTTCTCTGGAATCGAGAAGAGGATGCTCAACAAGCTCAGGGAGCAGATCACAGGGAAGCAGCAGAAGGTCGCCACTGAGGGCTCTGTGGCTCTCTCCTCGCTTGAGGAGCTACGCCAGCTTGAAGAGCACTTCGGGGAGAACATCGTGGGACAGAAGGACGCTATACGCGCTCTCATGCGTTCGCTCAAGCTGATGGCTTCGGGTCTCGCTAATCACTCGTCGTTCTTATTCGTCGGGCCAACTGGTGTAGGCAAGACCCAAATTGCTAAACTGCTTGGTGATAAGTTCAGTGGTAATTTCTACAAGGTAAACTGTGCCGAGTATGCTGGAGGCCATGAGTACGCAAAGCTGATCGGTTCCCCTCCAGGATATGTTGGGCACTCTGAGAAGTCTTTGCTGGCTGAGAAAGCAGAGCAGTCTAACGCTTGGGTGTTCTTGTTTGACGAGATCGAGAAAGCACACCACAAGCTGTACGATTTCCTGTTGAGTCTATTGGATGATGGCACTTGTACGGATAACATGGGTCAGGTTCTAGACTTCACGCAGTCGATCTTTATTTTTACTTCTAACCAGGGAGTGGGTGAGATTAAGCGCGAGTCCGTAGGCTTTAGCCCTGGGCAGGATGAGGTAGAAGAGAAGGTAACTGACAGTGTAATTCGTAAGTCCGTCAAGCGTCACTTCAGTCCTGAGTTCTTAAACAGGATTGATGAGGTTGTGGTGTTCAAATCTTTGACCCGCAACGACGTTAGGAAGATTGCCGAAATACAACTGGATGAGCTTCCTATCAAAGCTACGAAGTCCTTGGTTGATTTTGTTGCCGAGAAGGGATATTCACAGGAGTACGGAGCCAGGAACATTCAAAGGTTTATCAAGAATAATGTTTCTGATAAGATAGCTGACGCCATCTTGCGTCGTTTGGTGCCCAAGAAGGATGGTGAGTATTACACACCTAGAATTGTAGAGGGGCAAGTGAAGATCGTTGACACCAAAAAATTTAATGTGTCTTCGACTTGAGAACTGAGCAGGCGAGGCTATAATGGAATGCATGGGTGAGGCGATTGGGCAACCACCGCCGACAGAACACATCACCCATGCATAATACGACCACCCGCCAGTAGCTCATCGGTCAGAGCAGTGTTCTTATAAAGCATTGGTAGGTGGTTCAATTCCACCCTGGCGGACCAAACAACTCACAGGAGAAATCATGAAAGAACTAGCAGAAAAATACCTTTCGCAGGCTCTCGAAGGAGCAGAGCAAGCAACCCAACAAATTGATCAAGCAATCGCCCAACTTGAAGCACAACTAGAAAAGATGCAGGAGCAACGCTCCGAAGTGGGAGAAGCTGTTACTGATCTAAAGTCTGTCCTTGGTTTGGAGGAAGAGAATGTCGATCAAGACTCGCAAGAGTAATCGAATTAAGTTTGGTATCTACGCAACTGAGTCCGAAGCTAATCAAGTTTGTGAAAGACGAGCAGCGGATCCTCAGTTCAAAGATTCAAAGTTTTACACCATCAAACTAAATAGACGCAAAGAGGGACAGCGCCCTTGGTTGGCATACTGTCTGATCCCTCGATAGAAAACGAATCCTCGATAGCTCAATCGGTAGAGCATCTGGCTGTTAACCAGAGGGTTATAGGTTCAAGTCCTATTCGGGGAGCCAATACAAGCGGGACGGTAGCCCAAAGGCAGAGGCAACAGACTTAAAATCTGTCAAGTGCGGGTTCGAGTCCCGCTCGTCCTACCAATACAACGCACCCCATAGAAAATGAATAAACCATATTTTCATTTTAAAGATGTTAGAGAGTGGATTGATGCTTTAAAAACAATGAAAGAGGAGCGAGACAATCTTTTGATGGATAAAATAAGACTCCTAGAAGAACTGTCTTCTATGTGTGAAGACGCCTGTTATGGGGATGCTATTCGACAAGAACTAGAAGAAACACGGAAGAGATTGGACTTTCTCAATGACTAAGCAAGAATACCTAGAAAAATACGGCTGGAAGAAGGAAGAAGTATCTTACAACCAGTTTGGACACACTACAAGAGAAGGTTGGACTCATCCATCTAAGGTGTTTAAGCGCCCCGTTAGTATTGATACGGCGTATGAGTTTGAGGAGAGGTATCAAATCCATAAAATGTTTGAACTAGAAGAAACACGGAAGAGATTGGTAAGGGATTGAGGTTCGATTCCTCTTTAGTATGGTACATGAACAGGCGACGGCCACCCGAAGGTTCGAGTCCTTCCTCTTCCACCTTACAAGTAGTTCCTAGTCTAAACTAAATAGACCCAAAGAGGGACAGCGCCCTTGGTTGGCATATTGCCTGACCCCTCGATAGAAAACGAATCCTCCTGAATGGTTGCAGATGAATAACGATACTATTCTAGTTAGTAGTAAAGAAATTGTAGAAGATTTAGAAACTGCTTTTGATTTAGGAAAAGATGTTTCTGCGGAGGAGTCTTGTAATTTGCCCAATGAAGCTTATATTATTAAAAGAGAAAGAGAGTTTCAACGGATTTTACAAAAATATAAGCTGGTAAAACCTTTATAACGGGGCAGTAGTCCAATCGGCAGGAGACACGAAACTTAAAATTTCGACAGTGTGAGTTCGAATCTCACCTGCCCCACCAAACAATTAGTGCTCTTTGATTTCTTCTATACTTAAGATACCATTATCAAACTCCCAATGACAATTCCTACAAAGCTGGACGTTGTTGTTTCGGTGATTTGCCTCTGAAAGGGGAGTGTCGTCAGAAAATTCTGATAAAGGCTTGATATGGCAAAGCTCTACATGCTTGTCGTATCCACAGTTGGCACATGGTTTAGAGATGAGGTCCTTATTCCAAGAACGATTCAAGCCCCTCACTCCTGAAAAAACCCAAGAAGGATGCTTTCCTTTTACAGATGCTCGCTCTTTGTATTCTCCTAAAGTTTTACTCTTTATATCTCTTTCTCTCAAACAAGTCTTACAGATTCTAGTAGAGTCTTTATAAGATCGTCTGTCTATAGTAGAGGAACAATCATTACAGATATAAGTTTTTCTTTTTCTTTTTGGGCTCTGCGAGTTAGTCCAAGATGCGGAGCAAGACCTAGAGCAAAATTTAGGGTTGTTAGTTTCTTTCTTACAGTGTAGACAATTCATAGTGCTATTATAAAATACATGCGCTCTGTTCCTCACATCGGTCTTCTAAACCGATTCCTTAATGTGGGGTGGATGGTGTAAGGTTCAATTCCTTCAGAGCGTACCATACACATATATAGTCGAATACAACACCAGACTGTATTATTTTCTAATGTTCCATTTCCAATCCAACACCTTACCCAAAATAACGAGTGAACAAACAACAAAGACTAGATGAAGTTTACATGGAGATGGCTAAGACGCTCTCTAAGCTTTCCTATGCCACTCGACACAAGGTAGGGTGTACCATCAAAAAGATAGTATAGCTTGAAGAATCACCATCGAAGTATTTTTATCTCCGACACTCATCTGGGCAACAAAAATTGTCAAGCTGAAAAACTATTGAGCCTCTTGAAGAGTGTAGAGTGCGATAAACTTTACCTCGTTGGTGATATCATTGATGTGTGGTCAATGCAGGCTAGTAAACTTCATTGGACTCAGCCACAAAGCGAGATTATTCGCAGAGTGCTTAAGATGTCCAGGAACACAGAGATTTACTATGTTGTTGGCAATCACGACGCAATCGTAAGACCTTTCTTGCCTATTGACATGGGCAACATTAAGATCGTAAATGAAGCAATACACACTACAGCGAGCGGTAGAAAGCTTCTTGTTACGCACGGAGATATCTTTGATCCTTTTGTGGTTCGGTACGAGTGGATCTCTAAGCTTGGAGCTAAAGTCTACGATCTGCTGATCAAAGCTAACAGTTCTATTAATTGGGTCAGAAGGATCTTTGGTCTAAAATACTGGTCTCTGTCTAAGTACATCAAGTACAAATCAAAACGAATCACGAACGTCATCGACAACTTTGAAAACCTTTTGGTTGATTACGCCAAGCAGAACGGATACGATGGTGTTGTTGCAGGCCACATTCATACACCAGACGTAAATAACGTCAAGGGATACTACAACTGTGGTGATTGGGTAGAAACCTGCTCTTGGCTATCAGAAGACGAATACGGAAACATAACACTGAACTACTTTTAAACCATTTACCTTATCAGACAAATACAATGAAAGAATGTGACGGAACCTATGAAAGTATTGGATGGAATGTTGGAGAACTTGTCTCAGCTAAACAACGTGCTTATGGCGATTCTTTCGGACGAAGTGGAGAATGCCTTCGTCAAATGTTTCCCAATGGCATCAAGCCAGAGCAATATAATGACCTTCTCACCATCACTAGGATTCTAGACAAACTATTTAGAATTGCCAACGACAAGAATGCCTTCGATGAAAACCCATATCAAGACATTGTAGGATATGGTCTTCTAGGAATGAAACGACATGCTGAACACAACGATTCCTGAGTTTTATTGTCTAGCTCGTAAGGAGTTCTTTTACAATCAAGAGAAAGGGCACGGTGAGTTCGTGCCTGTCATGCTATTCGGTGTAAGATCGCGTGGGGGCAGGGTGCTAGAGTTTCATGCCCTAACCGATTCGGGTATGCAGTTCCTAGGACTGCCTCCACACGCAATCTGCCACAAGCCTTGCGAAAAACCTCTGATCCAAGACTCTCAACTCTGGGACTGTTTTGGTGAAGAAGTTACCGTGGAGAAGTTTGATTATCTTGAGGGGATGCGGTGCAAGTACAGACGAGAAAGTGATGGCAAATGGCTTTCGGGTAGGTATATGATGACCTTCGACTGGACGGGTAATGCATTCTCTGATGATCCTTCACAGCGTAAGAATGGTCATCTTATCGAGCTAGATTCTGGCAACTACACAATTCAACCAAACAACAGGACTTTATGGTTCGATCCTTCTTGGACCACGAACGAGCCTGATCTAGATTGGAAAGTAAACGAGCATGTGTGGTCATCAGAAAACCAACATGCTCGTCACAAGGAAAACAAGTTCTTCTACGATTAGAGCCCTCTATCAAACTTATCTTGCCTTAGATTATTAAATGGAGTAATGTTTCCGTAGGTTAAGATTACAAAAATAGTACCTTTAGTGCTATAATCTTCTTGAAATCTAATTAGAACAGAGTCTATAAGTTCTGAGTTGGCACATTTAAATTCTACAGTACCTTGACCTCCTGGATCTGTAATTACAATATCACCAAGCATACTAGAGACATTCCCTGCAAGAACATCTCCCCAATTATATTCATTAGCTAAGAAATTATTATCTGTTATATTATTTTCAGTTAGAGATACTTGTAACGAGCTTGGCTGTATAAAACTAAACAAATGTGCGTCAGCATCATTTTTGTTATCATAATGAATAGTTATCTTAGCATAGTTACAAGAGATCCTATTTCCTCCTGAGTCTACAAAAGGAAACCCAGAGGCATCAGCAGAACTATCCTCTAATCCTGATAGAGCATAACTAAATAATCTAATTCCTTCGTTAAGTCCTGTACCAGTCATTAGCAATTCCATTTCCGTAGAGCTTTGTTAATCCTTGAATCAGGATCATTCGCAGTCTTGGCACTCGTAAGTCTTTTCTTCATTCCACCCATGCGAGCACAGAATGATTTTCTACGGCTTGCTGCTTTCGATCCCTTCTTTAATTTGCTAGGCT
>Ga0208160_1000711_pt1 | contig 15067 bp, 10 predicted proteins | sample CB_VirMetaG_FD_184536 | JGI IMG/M metagenome (GOLD analysis project Ga0208160, IMG submission 184536) | Freshwater to marine saline gradient viral communities from Chesapeake Bay - CB_1504_1 Viral MetaG (SPAdes) (version 4) | ecosystem: Environmental > Aquatic > Marine > Coastal | place: USA... | reverse complement strand
GCACTTGCTATCGACAAGGCGTCTGGAATCCTGTACATCAATCAGGGCAATTCCACCTTTGCCAACTGGATCAAGGTGCAGGGCGGCGCTTACATGAGCGACATCGCTGATGCTGCTCCGGTTATGTATGGTGAGAGAGCAAGGGTTCTTGTTGTTGGCGACAGCATTCATAACCCAACCCAGATGATTACAGACACCCCAAGTTATGATGGGTACTTGGGAGTTGTAAACGCTTATCACAAGTATTGGCGACCCAGCAAATGGGCAGGCCATTGCCCAATCTTGTCGGCATCTGGCTTCCAGTCAGGCTTTTACAACAACTTCGCTGGAATTACCGACATTAACGTAAAGATGGGCACCGACATTGTTGGTGTTGGTACTGGCAAATACAACATCATTCAGCCAACTGTTTTTACCAACGGTTTTACTGGTGTTCCAAATGGAACAAGCAGTTTTGCTCCGTTTAATGCAACCGCCACAGTTTCGGCAACCAATATTGATTTTCCAGACGAGAATGGTGATATTCTTGAATGGCAATTTGGTTGGACTGATCCTGAAAACCAAGGGTTTTCTGTCGGTCGAAATCAAGTTTTTGATAGTTCGTCTGGCGGGGTGAATTCCGAGCGTTGGTACAACGCGGTTAATACCACTTGGACCAACAAAACCCTTTGGTACAGGGACACCACAACCGGCGGTATTAATTATGGAACGGACCTGAACGCCACGTCTTCGACTTTTCACGGCGCATCTGGAACAACTACTGGCAATTTCACTCTGAGTGGAAATTTTTATACTACAGAGTTGACTACCCAGAACATTGACCAAGACATTCTTGGAACCTCGGCGTATTTCAGGTACGCCGCCGCATCTGGAACACTTCAAACCGACAAGTTCCTCCCGATCTTTTCTGTTATTGAAAACGACGACATTAGTGACGGGATGATTCTTGGCTACATGGGTAGCGGTGGATGTAGTTGGGCATCTCACGGAATTTTGGATAATGGGTTTGGTCAGCCAGAACAAACGCCTCACGAAACTGATGGTGGAACTGCTTGGGTTTCGGACGAAGCAATCCAAGAAATGCTGAAGGTGTTTAAGCCGAATATTATTTACTATTCAATGTTCAACAATTCCGCAGACGATGGGTTTGATGAAGAAACGTACATTCAGCAAGCAATCCAAAGAATGCGTAACAACCTTGACGCAACTCAGGGTGACACTGGGTACTCGGCAAACGATGTAAAAATTGTTGTTATGACCAACTACGGCGCAGGACCGGCGCCGGTTTGGGAAGAACGCGCCTATCGCGTTTTGAATCTTGCGAAGTCAAACAATTACTCGTCAATTGACTTGTACCATGGTGTTAGAGACCTTGGGATTGTGCCGACAGCCTTCGCAACAGCGCCAAATTACTGGCTTGTCGATTCTGCTCACCCGACCCCGCAGTTGTCGAAAGTTGTTGCTGAATTCGTTTGGGAACAAATCACCAACACCGCACTCACTGGAGCCTGAAAGGAACCCACATGTCTGGACACAACGCAGCGTTTGAACTTGGACAATCTCAGAAGGGTGTCGATTTTGAAGGCGCTTTTCTGCACATTGTTGCCGGAACCCCGACCGACACCATTAGTGGGTATGGCAAGGGAGCGCTTGCTGTAAACACGGCAACCGGCGAACTCTACATCAATCAGGGGACTTTCGAGTCCGCATCTTGGGCAAAGATCGGACCCTGATAGATGTCGTTTGCCATTGTCAAGCCTAATGGCGTTGGCGATACGATTTCGCGTTTGGCCGCTGGCAGCATTAACGCTGACGATAACGGCCAAGGCCAACGCTTCTACATGAAGATTGGCTCGTATGTCTTGTCGCCACAAACCAAACCGTTTGACATCACGGCCGAAGGCGACTCGTTTTCAGACATCCGACACCTTGGCTTCATTGCTGGCTCGTTTGCTTTGTCTGGGTGGATGGTCAACAAAAAGGTCCAGTTTGACCAGTTGAAAAGCACCACCAACAACAACAACGTCCAGATCAGTTTGATGTTTGGTGGCGATTCAGACGGGAGTAAAACTCGGTTTGTCAGTTTTGATTCTTTGATTACGGGCATTCAGCTTCAATACCAAAGAACAGCTCCATTCATCCCGTTGACCATTCAAGGGCTGTTCACTGGCAGCTATGATGGTACAAACGTCTTGCTTGAAACAGAAATAATACCCTCACCATGATTAACCCCGAAGACATCAGAGAAATTGAAGCCGCGTTTGCCGACTTGGAGAAGATCCGTGAATCTGGCGAATTTGATCCTGCATTTGCTTCTGGTAGTGGGATGTCGATTTCAGAGAGCTTGAGCAATCAGACTGATCCGATTGTGGAAGTCCTTGCCGATATCCTGAGTGAACTTCAATCCCTAAACGAGTTCATTAGGCAATGAGCGCCGCAATTACCAAGTCCGACATTTCTGGTTCGCAACTGACTGTTGCGTACAAGGACTACAACAAAGATTCCGCCATCAGGCGGTTTTTTGTTGATGCTGCTCCAGCCGACACCAAGGCCGATGTCATCAACGCCGTTTATGGCTCCATCGGATTGTTGCACAATGAGCTGACAAGCCTGCCTCTGCAAACACTGACTGCTACTCGAATCGGAATTGGCAAGTGGCTTGTAATTGCGAGATACGACAGATCTGTTACGACCAGTTTGCCAATATCTGCTTCTAATCTTGTAGATACGCAAACCGCTTATGAAGCAATGCCGGTTTACACAGACTACGCAGCCTTTAGCAACGGCATTCCTTTTGGCGCAGTCTTGTGCCCGGCGTCCGAAATCACGGATGCAACCAAAAGAAGTTCTGTGGAACGCAAGGTTTGGCAAAGGCCGGTCTTGCGTCTAAAGTGGCCATTTGCGACAGGTCTTCACCCCGCAGTAAACTTTCGCAACGCAGCCGGAACACTGAACAGTTCTCAGCTTTTGGTTTCTGGTCAGGCGTTTGAACCACAGACCGTGAGATACGATGGGTTTGTTTGCGACTCCAAAGCAACGACCGCTGGCGCAAGATACTACGGTTACCACTCATTGACTTACGCAACCAGCTCTGCTTGGCAAGCCCAAGATCTTTATTACGACAGCCAATGGAGAGTTAGGCTTGTCAAAATGTACGACATTGGAAGTTGGACTTTGACATGAGCGCCGAAGACTTCAAGAATCCTTTTTCGTCAACGTTTAGGGACAAGCTCGCTTCGATGGAGCTTGCCATTGAGACGCTTCAGCAGGAAAACGCAGAACTGAAGCGGCTTGCGGCAGACGTAGAGCTTTTTAATTCGGTTGCAGGAGACACAATAGCTGCCGAATCTCCTGTTTGCTTTTTTGAAATCGCGTCTGGCGGCTGGGGGCCGACTGACGTTGTTTGCAATGGCGAAGCTCTGCTTGCCAACAAGTACCGCGGATACGCTTTTAATGTCGAATACGGTGAGACCGGCGACGGCCAGCCGTGTGTTACCGTCTTGAACAAGACCGACGAGATTGATGGCTACGATCTGATTTCAGAGCCATCATTGCCAGTGGCATACCCAGAAACGATTACCTCATTGGAAGCAGATCCTCTTTTGGCTGGGGTCATCGTGATGGGTAGGCGCGTATCGCCTAATTTGGTCGTCTTTGCTTCCGTCAAGCCTCGTTTGAGCGTGGTGTGCTGACATGAAGACCAGATACCCGTTTTCAAATTTGGCCGCCTCTGAAAAGACGCTGTTGACATGCGATCAAAACCAGCGGATTACCATTGATTCGATTTGGTGTACCAACCACGATTCAAGCAACAGAAACATCTACCTAAGGCACGTTCCTAGTGGGCAAGCCGACGGAAGCAATTTTTCTATTGCGTTCAACCAAATCATCAAATCTCAAACTACCACTGTTTTTGAGGGGCCGTTTTACATGTTGCCCGGCGATCGGCTAATTGGATACGCCACAGCAGCAAACACAATCGCCGTTATGGTTTATGCGGATGTGACCTGATGACCGCTTACCTTGGTTGCTGTTGCGGAGTACCGGCGCCAACGTGCGAAAACCAAACCACAGGGTATCCGTGCCAACCCGTCGCAATCGTTGTTGAGGGATACGCATTGCAGACAAAGGTTGGCAGCAACTTAGAAACAGAAACTGTTCGCTGCGAATGCCTCAGTTGCAGTTCTGACGTTGTTCACGCACCGACAGAATATACTGCCACGCTTGAAAACACCGGAAGTTGTTTTGTCAGGGTTCCTTTTAAAGCGTTGCTAATTAGGGATGGCGAAGCTTCGTATGGGACGCCAAGCAGTGGGCCGTATTTGCCTGTAGCGTCAATTACTGGTGGTTTTGAGTCAAATTTTACATACCAGCGAGTCAGCATTGGCGACGGTTTCTCTTGCCCTGATTTCGGAAGCCCGTCATTGTTGTGTAATTGGACAAATAGCCTTCGAGAAACTAAAAACGTGTCCAGCTCAAACGGCAACGAAGAATACGAGTTGCTTAGTTTTTCCATGAGCAGGACGGTAAGAAGTTTTAGCTGCGAAGAAATAACCCCATGCGCAACCGAAGGGTGTTACGAAATCTTTTCGATTGAGGCGGATTGGCGAGTTGCTGGAGAAACAAGTGGGTACTACTCGTATTTTAGAGATCAAGGCTTCTACAACGCATTTACTGGCGAGTGTTCTATCAATGTCGAAAGCGATTATGGGTTGTCTTGTTCTGCCAATGGCTATTCCAGCGATTCTCTGCGAATCAATCAATACAGCGAGATTTACCCGCAAGAGCCAGATGTTTGCCCCAAAGTAACCCAGAGGCCCGTAAGCTTCACCATTGATTTGGGAGCGTATACCTCTCCTCCAAATCCAAGCTGCACGGTTCCTGTTGCTTGTGAGTGTCAAGATCTGAAGGGGATTTTGCTTCACACATACGGACTCCGTGGCGATTCTTTGATTGCCAATGAAATCACCACCGGCCCAACAATGACTTGCATTGGAGCCAACTGGAATGCTCCGTCTGTGGCCTTTGGCAATGATTGCTCTGGTTTCCACCTTGGCAAAGGCGGGTCAAACGATTTTGATGTTTCAGATTCGGCGTCGTCCAACAACTGCTCGCCAAACAACAGTCCGACCTGCATGGCCACAGTTCAATGCGGCCAGCCAATCCCGCTTGCAGGGGGTTGTGACAACAGTCTCCCAGACCACCCTCAAATTGGTTCAAGAAACAGAAGTGGGTTTCTGCAAGGGTCTAATGGCGCCGAGCTGATGATTACACGCCACGAATTGCTTTACTCAATGCCAGCGCCTTCTGATTGGCCAACCAATGTCTGATTGCAAGCACAAGGTGGGGCCATTTTGTGTTCTTGGGCACGAGAATAAAAAGCCGAGTAGCGAGTATTGCCAAAGCTGCAACGATTATGATGGCAAAATACGGGGGGTTGGAGACATTGTTCATGTTGGCCTAAAAACCATTGGGATTGACAAGATTGTCAAGAAGGTAGAAAAGGTCACCAGAAAACCGTGCGGCTGTGGTGCAAGACGCAAAGTTCTCAACAACTTGATGCCAAGGAAATCAGACTAATGGGTGTTTCTGCTTCAACTTTGTTTGCTCGTCTCGGCAAGCTTTTTGGCATGGCCGAAACCGTACGCGCTCATCAAGCCAACCTAAGAACTGAATACGCTGACGTTATCAGCGAGTATTCCGACGCTGACATGTACATGGTTGGAAGTTTGACCAAGGACATTGAAAGCAGGATCAACGATTCCAACAGGATTATTCAGGCTATTAAGCGTGATGCTGACTCGACTCTGATTGAGATGGTTGACGATGACCTCGTGCTTTTTTATGGCGGAGGTCTTCCAAACAAGACGGTTCCAACCGCCATTCGGGAACTCATCAGACAGATGATTGACGCTGGCTCAACCGTAGAGGGCACTACGATTACGATTGGAACGCCTTCAAGCTTTGGTGCTGGGAAAGGCGTTTTGGTTGCTAGCGGCCTTGCTTCTCAAGTCTACGCCCCGACCGTCGTTGACTACCCTTCAATCAAGTCAGAACTGATTCGGGTTCGCTGCACCGCCGACTCTACCGATCCGTCTGTTTCTGAGGGTGCTGAGGAGTTCGAGATCCTTGGACAGCGAGCTGAAGTCAATCTTGACGAAGATTGGCCCAAAGGCAGCGGCACTCGTGCCAGAATCAATGCGGCCAATTCTTATGCTGAGCAGAACATCGGCGCCGGATACAACGTGCTTCGGAACTCGACCTTTGAGAACTTCACGACCAACACCCCGGATGGTTGGACGATCGCTACCGGCGCCGCTGGCACTGATGTCCTCGAAGATTCTGGTGCTTATCGCGGTAGCAAGTGCCTTGAAATTGTTGGCGACGGTTCTACAGCCGTAAAGCTTACGCAGTCGTTTAACTCTTCTTCTGGCACCCTTGGCAGAATTAAGCCTGATACTTTGTACACGATCAGCTTTGCCGTTAAGCAGACGGGGGTCATGAGCGCTGGCCAGCTTAAGGTGTACGTTACTGATGGCTCTACTGTTCTAAACAACGCCGACAGTAACCGGAAGATGGAAATTCAGCTTGACTACAATGTCGGTGGCGATCTGACCACATCGTGGCAGCTCAAGACGCTGGTTTGCATGACGCCCACCGAAATCCCGAAGGGTTCGTACATCGTCATTGAAACGCCGACTGCTTTCAACAGCGGCGTTAGCGTTTTTATTGATGACCTTTGTCTTGCAGAAATGCACCGACCCATTGCTGGCGGACTCGCATATCAAGTCATCCCCGGAAGCACCAGATTTTCCTACGACGACGAATCAACCTTTGATGTTACAAACAACGGCGAAGGCAAATTCACTATTGAATTCGACCGTTTCTTCAATATGGCAACGCTTGGTTACGCTTTGCCTTGCGATTATTCTGGTTCAGAAACCATTGTCGATGGTTTGATTTCGTGAGATAATTATGCCCACTAATGACGACCGTCCTCGAAGACTAATTGACCCAAACACCGGCAAGCCTTACGCAGAAGGTATGGAAGAAACCCTGCGTGATGTTCCGGGCAGTGCTTTCGCTGGAACGCACCACGGCGATGGCGCTCGAACTCCAAGCGATCCGCGCCCAGAATTTGGTGGCACTTGGAATTGGGGCGCTGGAATTACGCCTGTTGACCAAAGGCCCAGACGACTCATTGATCCTGTAACTGGCGAGCCGTATGGAGAAGGCTTTTGGCGTGATTCTGGATCTGTAGTTGAGTCAACGACAGAACCAAGGCCAGAATTTGATCCACGGCAACCGGGAACTCCAGTGGATGGTTCTGTGCAACCCAGAGTGCGCGATATGATTGAAGAGGCTGAACAGTACATGAGAGACAACCCATTAAGGGGTGTCGGAGATCCTCAAGGCCCGGACCCGTGGACCACTACTGGTTCGGCACGAGGACAATCGCAAGCAGGTGGGTATGAATTGCTAAACGAAAGCGGCCGTGCCGAGTTTACGGCAGCCGCTAATGGAGAGATTCCCGGTTACGCCATCAAGGATCCCGGCGCTCGTGCTTTGTTTGCCGAATATCGGAGAAACGACCCTAATTTTGGCCGCCAGTCTGCTGACGATTTCAACGATTCCATTCGCGGCAACGCTGCTGCTGATTTTTTGTACAGAGACGAAAACGGGAATGTCATTCCCGAACTTGGGATTAATTCTGAGGAATTTATTCGTGAGGGCACTCGTCGCGCCCAAGACAGGCAGCAGCCTCGCCGCAGCGGCGGCATGGGTCAAGGTCCGCTTGGAAGAGGCCCGGATGAAAAAACCCGAGCCATTTTGAACGATCGACTAGAGTCAATTGACGAAGCAATAAAAAATGCTGACCCGAACAGGCCGAGAATTTCATGGGGCGGTAGGGGATGGACAATAGAAGAAATCAATGACCTTAAGAGTCGAATAAAGGGGGCTCTGCGGAGTTATAAGACAGGGCAGTGGACTCCTCGTGACCCTTCTGTCCGAAGAGGAGAATACAAAGCTCAGCGTCCTTATCGAGGTGATGGGTCTCCAAATAGCATGGGTCTTGGCAGGCGCAGGCCATCTGGCGGCCAAAACCGTGGTTATGGTGGTTTTGTTCCCGGAGAAACACCCTCGTATGGTTACAACCTAGGTGCTGAACCATCTGGAGCGCCACCTTCAGGACCAGTTCCTCCAACGATGCAAGACGCCATCAGTGCTGATGGCACGACGCTGACGACAAGCGACGGTTTTTCGTTTCCAAATGTCACCGGCGAAGGTGGAATGAGCCAAGACGCTTTTGCGTCTGCAATGGCAGAAAATCCAGCCGCGGATGACGACCTGCTGAATTACGCAGAACAAAATGGATTGCTTAGTGATAGCGTCAGGAATCGTCTAAACGAGCTTGATACGCGAAGAATGCCAGACAGTTTGACTCCTAGGCAACAGGCTGATTATCAAGAGCAACTTCGACGAGAACGCGGATCTTTGCTCTACGGCATTGCTCAGGACGCAACTCGTTACGAAGAGCGCGTTCGAGGGGAAGCGGCCAAGGCTGCGGTTAGAACTGCTGAAGAAGCAGCCTCTGAAGAATCTCGCGCAAAACGAGCCGAAGAAACAGAAGCCAGAGCAGCACGAGTCGAACGAGACCGTTTGCGTAGAATTTATTGGGCGAATGTGAATCCTCAAACCAAGAGCATGTTGTCAATTTTGAATGACGCTCTTACCGTTCAGCCCGGCAAAGAAGTTGATTGGAACAAATTGCTTGAAGAGTTGGAAGAAGATCCAACCAAGCGTCATCTGACTCCAGAGGAGTACATGCAGGCTCGTCAATGGGATGAGCAAGAAACCGCAAGGTTTGAAGCGTCTAGAGGCGTGACGGGTACAGGGCCAGCTGTGACTGCTGGTGAGCAGAGTCGTCCAGAACCAACACTGGCTGCGCCAGCAGCGGATCCAACAGAGCCAAACTCAAACCCTTGGGAAATCGAACCTTGGGAATTTGGCGTAAAAAGAGGTCTGCCTAGATTTGTCACGTTTAAAGCAACCGGGCAACAGTTCTGGGTCGGAAGTTATGGCACTCAGGAAGACCCGTTACTTTTCCTTAGATTGAGAACTCAAGAAGACGCAGTAAGGCTTTTTAGGGACAACCCAGAAATTGCTCGTTCTATTGCTGGCTTTGAAGTCCCACAAAAGAATGTTGACCGTTCACGATTCACTGACGAATACGTTCAAAGGCACAGGTATTTCGTTGATTTTAAAGATGGCGAGTGGAAATTTATCAAGGCAACGGACTATGGGCATCGGCCAGAAACTCCTGCAAATGACAGAGCAGATCTGATCGACGACTCTGTTTTCTAAAATTTTCCTTTTTAAAGGAACGACATGAGTAGCGCATTTTTTCCGGCCCAAGACGTTGTTAACTCTCGGCCGATGCCGCAAAACGACGAATTCCGGTCCACCGAAGGACGCTCGGTTACGGTAGGTTCAGGCGAAGCGCCCGACAACGTTGGTCCGCAAACGCTGCGAGAATATGGCCAAGAACAAGGCGGTTTTTTAGGCCGTCCTCAAGCGTTTAAAGATTGGGCGTCAGCTCCAGAGTCAATGACTTTGGATGATGTCATTCCTACTGACAGTCTTGGACCGTACGGAATTTTGTCTGCGGATGCCCGAGAGGCACTGGGTGACACAGTTTCAACCGTCTATTTCCCAGAAGGTTTAGACAAACCATCTGTGGTTGGACTTGCTGAGTCCAGCAGGCCATTGTCTCTTGAGCAAGAAGCTCGGAGGCAAGAAGTGATGGGGCGCAACCGTGTTCCGGGTCAGGTTCGGTTCCGCCCCGAACGTTTGGAAAGCAGAAATGTCACGCACGAATCCAACAAGGGTGTGATGCGTGAAATCTGGAAGATGATGGTCGAAAACGCTGACGAAGAGCAGATTGCTTCCATCAGAGAGTTCAAGAATTCTGTTGACCCAGAAACCTACCAGAACGCTATTCGAGAGCAGGTTTATACGACCGCAGTCAATGAGTTTGGTTACGACTGGGAAGAGCAAGGACTTAAGAGCGTACGAGACGAAGTTAGGATTGGCAAGTTTTTGCGAGCAAGAGAACTTCTGACCACTGGCATCATGCCAGAAATCAGAATCGGTATGCAAAGGCAAGACAAGGCTGGCCAGTGGGGCATTCATCTCAAGTCGTTTTTTGCCAACCCCGACAACATTGAATTTGTTCCCGACAGCCAAAAAGAGGCTTTTGTTTATCTGCATGAAAAACTGATGGATGCAGATATTGGCGACGGCTACGGATGGCTTACTGACTCTATCGTTGACGCCGCTGGTGCTGTTAAGACCGGCGTGGAAACGATGGCCATTGGCTCTGGCTCGTTCCTTGCAAGAACTACTGGATACGGGCTTCAGCTTGTCAACAGGCTTCCCAAGGCTATTGCTGGTGATCCGGGTGGCCTTGCATCAATGGGAATGGTCGAAGCTCTTGACAACGTAGCCGAAATGCTTATTGGCTTTGCTGATGATGCTGACGAAGTAATCGAAGCTATGGGTCAAGCAGGTGTTGACGCTCGAACTCTTTATGACCCAGACAACATTGACCCGACGACTGTCAGTGGCGCAACTAACTGGCTGAAAAACGTAGGCCAAGGCGCTGGTTCTCTTGTTGGTTTTGGCGTTGCTGGCAAAGCTCTAGGTGCTGCCCGCGTTCGACCAATTACCGGGAAAGGCAAGTTTACCGAATATCTGCGTGATGCTGCACCGTTTGTGCTGGTCGCAGGAGCAAGCGAGGCCGGTCTTTTCTACGGCCACCAATACCGCCAGCTTGTTCGAGATGGCGTTGATCCGGAACGTGCCGCCAGCATTGCGTATCAGCAGGCGCTTGCTTATGGCGCCGCTGCCGGTTTCCTTGAGAAGTACGGCATTGACACAATTCAGCAGGCCATTTTCCCGAGGCTTAGTAGGGAAGCGGCAGAACGCGCTTTCCGGCGAATGTGGGTTGCGTCTGTTGGTCGATTTGGAAAGCAGGTTGCTTGGCCAGCGGCTGCTGAAGGTGTGACCGAATACCTTCAGTATCAAGCTGAAATTTTTAATGAAAGCCTTTCTAAGTACCGGGCCGGTACGATGACGGAAGAAGAGAAGAGCATCTTCCACCGTCAGGTTGCCAATCTTCTCTCCAACGAAGCAATTGTGTCTTTTGGTGTTGGTGCGATTCTTGGCGGCGGTATCGGCTTTGCCGGATACACGCTTGGTGGAGAGGGCTACAACCCGGTCGATGCTTCCGACTTTGGACCGAGAAAGCCTAGGTCTCTTGCAGATGGTGATGTCGTGGCAAGAGAAGAGGACTTCTACTTCAATTCTATGGAGGATCTTGAAAACGAAGACCTGATTAGTGAACTGCTTGACGATCCGGTTGTTGCAAAGGTTGTCGATGCGTTCGTCAAGTCTCCTTGGGACAACGTAAGTCGCAGGATGTTCTTGAACTTCGTTGGCGGCGATGCTCGCCGGGCCAATCAAAATCAGCGCAACGCTTTCCGGGATTTGCTTGCCAAGGTTTGGAACAAGAAGTTTGCGGAAGCGGAAGGCGTAGCACCCGAGGCCACAGAAGCCACTGCTCCTGAGGCGGCCCCTGAGGCGGCTCCCGCCCCCGAAGCGGCTCCTGCGCCCGAGGCTCCTGCGCCCGAGGCTCCTGCGCCCGAGGCTCCTGTTGAGCCAGAGCCTGAAGCAAGTCCGGAACCAGAGGTTGCTCTTTTTGATACCGAACAACCCAGCACCATTATTGCCAAGTCTCTTACTGACGAGCAACTTGACCGATTGACCAAAAACCCCAAGGATCTCGATTCAACTGAGATCGCTGCAATTCAAGACGAGATTGCAAAGCGAGCCAAGACACCGGCTGCCCCAGAGGCGGCGCCTGCAACTGAAAATGAGCTAGAGCCTTCAACAGGCGCCAACCGGGTTAAAAACTTTTTTACTAGATCAGGCAAAAAGTCTCACAAATCAGCGGATTTTGATAATGCAGGAATTACTACCGACGATCTTCTAGATGCCTATTCCAATAAAGACTTGTTTGAAGATGAAGAGCTGATTGATATTTGGGGCGAGTTGCTTGACAGAGACCAAAGCAATTTTTTGTCTTCGGATGGCGCTGAGCGAATTAAAGATCTTTTCATTAATGAAGGAAAGCTTGTAGTTCCCGGCGTAAGTGAAGAGGGGGAAAGTTCTCTTACTCCAGAAGCTTTTGATAATGCCAAAATTTCTGATCAAGACCTTAGACAGGCTCTGTTCAATTCAGAAATGTTCAGCAAGGTAGAGTTGGCTGATATTGCCAAAGCATTGGAGGCCCGCAAAAACAAGGCAACCCCTGTCGAAGAAAAGGCTGCCCCTGTCGAAGAAAAGCTTCCGGGACGCACGCCACTTTCCAAGGCTAGTGATGAGGTTGAGCGCGTTCAAAAGCTTGTTGATGAAGTCAGTGGCGAAGCAGAAGAGATCAACAGCAAGAACGTTTCCAAGCTTTCAGACAATGACCTGAAGGTCATGGTGCGAAACGAGGAAGAGTTCGATGAAGACGATGTTGAGATTGCTCGCCGAGAGTTGAAGCGTCGAGAACGGTTCACTCAGCCAATGTTTGAAGGGCAAGAAGAAGAAGAAGCTGCCGATGCTAGCATTTCCGAAGGCGCGCAACGAGTTCGAGACTTCTTCAACAACGTTGACAATGTTATGTCAGAGGACTTTGCTAACTGGGGAATCACCGACGAAGACCTTCAAGAGGCTTTGGAAACTAGCGGTGTGTTTAGCAAGCTGGAGCGATACGACATCTCAAACGAGATCGAGGACAGAGAGTCTGGAGCAAGCGATTCGATCAAGAGGAGCGAGACTACAGAAGAATCTGTTCCCGAAGCTCGAAAGCCAGCGAGGCGTGTTCTTGCTGCCGAACTGCAAATGCGAACTGATAAAAAGCTTGCTGAAGCAGTGGTTGAAAGAGGAGACGCCGTAGGCGAATTGTTGAGGCTTGCTGGTTTCAATCTTGATCCAGAAGTTTTTGCAAACGATCTTGTCAACAAAAAGCAAGACCCAATGGTCCAAGGTTTGTTTGCTGGAATGTTGCAAGACGCCATTGATGCGTTTCAGAAAGACCCGGAAAGCTTCCGGGCACTCGCACCCGACCTCGCCGGATTTATCGACGAACTCATGCCCGACGAGGGCCGTGGTGCTTTTGCATCTGACGTTGTGTTGGCGGAACAACCCACCGTTTCTACTCTAAACAAAAGAGTTGATGAAGAGCTTAAGTTAAACACCGAGGGCGTTACGCTTGAGGATCTGGTCGCGTCAATTACAGAGTCGCTTGAAGCTGATGAAAAGCTAATCAAGAATCTTGTTGATTACAAAATCAAGATTGGCCAAGCTCACGAACGAGACGGGTTGATCTTCTTTGGCCCCGCCAAAACAGAAGTTGCCATTCAGCCTCCTGACGAAGAAGAAGAAGATCCGTATACGCCAGAGAATCTTGCCGAACGTATGGACGAGCTTTCGGAGGCCGATCAAAGCGAAGCCATGGTGGCTTTTACGATGGGCGGCCAAACCTTGGCCGACTTCATTGCCAAGCTGAACAACCAGAATCAGATTGAACAGATTGACGAGACAAAGAAGGTTGCTGAGCAAAACGAGATCGTCGAGAAGCAAACGGTAGATCAGCCGACTACAGCTCAGCCTTCATTTGAAGGCAAGTTGTCGTCGGACTTTGAGGACACGCAAAAGCTTCTGGAAATGTTCTCGCCCAAGGGTGGTGGAACTTATGGTGTTTATTCTGCTTCTGGCACTCTGGTTTCTTCTGACAACGAGCGAGTTGTTTTCAACGCAACGTTTAGAAACGATCCTGCGTTCAAGACCGAAAGCCGTTTGCCAAACAACTACGTTTTGGTAACTACCAGTTACGGCATGGGTTTGACTCGGTTTGATGTTTCCCAAGCAGACCTTCAAAGCAAAGAATCCGCAGAATTGGCCTTGGCCAGAATCATCAACGAGGCACACCTCAAGTCCAAGAGTCGAGACGAAGACGCCGACATGGCTCAGGTTGCTTTGGCCGAAAAGCCGGAGGACATCACGAGGCTGGATGGTGTCTTTCAAAGAGCGTTGCGTCTGTTCCTGAACAGGGCCACGAACCGTCAAGACGGCGATCCCAAGGAATTCCCCAAGCTCAATATTGACGACATCTACAAGATGGCTGTTGATGGCGGCACTCGCGGCAAGTCTCGCGGTGGCCAAGACAGGACTCTTGCCAACCAGAAGCTGGTAGAAATTGTTCTCGAACGAGCCATGAACGAGGCGTTCAGAACGATGTTGGCTCAAGAGATCAAGCAGATTGGCGATGGTTTCGACCCGAAAATCGGTCCCGCAACGGTTCTGAAAATCGCCCGAAGGATTGAGAACGCATTCTCCAACATTGCGACCCGCAAGACGAGAATGCTTGGCCAGCAGTTCTCAACTCCGCCACAGATTGCAGCATTCTCCCAGCTTCTTGGGATTATGGCCAATCAAAACACCAAAAGCATTTCCAACGTTTATGAACCGCAGTATGGAACAGGGTCTCTTACTTCAATCACTGAAGGTTTGATTCAAGACAGGACTGGCGGCAGGGTGATGCTTAGTGCGGACGAGCTTGACCAGCTTCGTGTTGTTGCATCTGTGTTTAGAGATGCCCGCCGTGGTTTTGCAATGGTGTCTCAGAATGACACGCTAAGCGGAGAGATTGGAGAGGGCCAGAAAAGCTTCATCATTGCCAACCCGCCATTTGGCAAGCCGCCTAGTAGCAAGTCGGAATACGTCAGCGTTGTCGTTGGCAGAAACACCCAGCATCTTGACAAGACATCGGTTGGCGAAAAGGTCACTTTCCAAGTCGGCAACCTTGAAGACATTGCCATCGCCCGGTCTTTGGCTGAACTCAAGGACGGCGGCATCGGCGTGTTCATCATTGGCGCTCCCGGCGCACCGGCTCTTGACAACGCCAAGAGGACCACTGCTTACAAGAGGGCCATTTTCAAGGCGCTCTACAGCCACA
>Ga0208160_1000709_pt1 | contig 15120 bp, 19 predicted proteins | sample CB_VirMetaG_FD_184536 | JGI IMG/M metagenome (GOLD analysis project Ga0208160, IMG submission 184536) | Freshwater to marine saline gradient viral communities from Chesapeake Bay - CB_1504_1 Viral MetaG (SPAdes) (version 4) | ecosystem: Environmental > Aquatic > Marine > Coastal | place: USA... | reverse complement strand
ATCCAGAGCGCAATCCACATAACCTGAAGCCTAGTACGATTTCCAGTCGTTTCTATCGCCAAGGACAGACATTAGAGAAAGCATTGTCATACCCCGTTCATTCAAAGGCGAGTGCTGCAAGACTGGGCAGACATAAATCAGACTGGGGCAAATGGGAACCCGGTAAATTCAGTGCCGCTGATAAGGAGAAGAGAGCATGACCGTAGTAAAGAAGAAAGCTGTAGCTAAGAAGAAGGCAGCACCCAAGAAGAAGGCTGTTGTTAAGAAGGCAGTCGTGAAGAAGAAGAAACCTACTGCTGTAATCCCACCAGAAGTACCGCAGGTAGACATCCCAGAGGATACCTTCAAGGCTCCTAAGGATGCGGAGAAGTATGAGGATGGTTTTGTAATGACCATGATTATCACAGCAGCAGCGGCGGCAGTAGCCTTTTCACTATGGCTGGTGAACACATGATGCAGCAATGGGAAGCGCCACAGCTTATCAAGCTGCGTAGAGAACTAAAGGATGTGTGTCAGAGGCTGATTGTTATTGCTAAACAACCAGGGCCAAGACCGGGATATGAGAAGTACGAATACCAGAGTGAGGATTACAAGCGATTAGCGTTTGTCAGGGACAAGTTAATCGGTGAGATTGTCACTGAGTGGAATAAGCTCAGGTATGTGGATGCGGTTGCACGACAAGGTTCACATCAAGGAAAGCCTCGTCAGCGTGTCCAAAGCGTTTACACAGTGTCAGGCGGTTCTGTCCCGGTGATCTAACCTCCCAGATACTGCCATCCAACCAAAACTGTTCGCCAGCATCTAGCTGGCCTACAGTCACTTGGTCTTCCTCTAGGGCTGAATACACACAACGGTCGGATCTAGACATTTATTTATCCTGATTTCACCAAAAAAATTCAGCTCATCTTTAGTCATAGTCAGATGCCTAAGCTGGGAGCAGCCACCCAAGAAGGCTGCGACCAGCATCATGGCTACCACTTTTTGCACGACCAATATCGAGCAGTCAGCTTGCTAGGTGGATTGGAGTCGCACTTATGCCTAGCTCTGAATGACTTTCTGCGCTCAGGGTTAGACTTCTTGATGGTCATGTTGGGGTCACCAAAACGAATGACCTTCTCCTTGCCACCAGAACAAGCCTTGACCACAAACTTCTTACTGCCACCAGAAGTACGCTGAGGGCTATTGCACTTCATCTGGGACTTTACAGCCCGCTTCATCTTCTTATCCATTACGACTTACCTAGGTAGAAACTACCTGCTGCCAGAATAGAAATCTTGAGCCATTCAAAGTGAACAATGGCATTCTCCAGTCGGACAAACTCAGTGACTGTCTTGGTTGTGTCGATCAGACCCATGAAGTTAAAACCAACTTCCTGCTCTACCGGAACCACAATGTCCAATCCAGTCAGACCACCCATCATCGCCCAAGCTCCTAGGCCAATCATAGATAGTACAAAGATACGGCGAGTCATCTTGGCAAAAGGATCATTGCCTACCCTAGCAGCCGCTGCATCAGCAGCTTTCGTGGCTCTGTTGGAAGCAGCATCTGCCTCTTCCGTCTTAGCCTTCATCATGTTCATCATTAGTTCGTTCTGTTTGGCCTTGGCTTCTTGAGCCTTGTCAATCATCTTGAACAAACCACCCATGGCTGCACCACCAGCCATCGTCAGTAATTCAACAGGGATCATTCTTTGTCCTCCTTCTTGGACTTACCCTTCACATACGCATCAGCACCGAAGAATGCTGAAACTACCAGTCCTACGGACATGAAATAAACGCCAGACATGTCCCCAATGATCTTGGATTCATTGTCAAACCCAAGTGCGCCACTGGCGAACACAAACAACGGGTATCCCAGCATTCCGAACAGCGCAAACCAGACCATCTTACGCTGCTGATCTCGCTTGGCATCTTCGTCCTCCATTTCTCGACGCATCCGCTCGATGTGGATTTTGTACTCGGCTTCGTCGATTTTTCCGTCGCCATTGATGTCTGCCTTTTCAAAGTCAGTCATGTCAGTTTCCTGATAGGGGGTTGTCCAGAGCCTTCTGGATCTGGTCTTGTAACTCGGTCTTGGTATTTTCTACCTTGATCTCGAACTTATCCATCTTGTCCTCGAAGCGCACGATCTTGTCGTTCACCCGCTTCTCGATGTCATAGGTCAGTTGTTTGGCATCCCGCAGGTTTTGCTCAATCGACTCCAGCAGGCGTTCCTGCGTTTCGATCTTGTTGGATGTCTGTTCCATCTGTGCGGCATAGGCTCCAAGGTCAAGGCCAGCAATCTCCTCAACCTTTTGGTACATCGTGAAGCCACCGTAGAGCGCACCCAGTACAGAGCCAATCCCAGCAATCGCCATGCCGACGGTAGTCAGCGTCATGCGGACACCAAAGACCGTGAAGTGCTTGTCCTTCAGCCCTTCGATTTCGTCCAGTTTGTCGCCTAAGTCAGCCATTTATAGTCGCCGGTATAATCGCTCTATAATTCATTTGATCCACCTACCCATAACCGGCTCATAAGTAAGCGCAAGCTGTTGATTCATATATTCTGAATGGCTCATATCTTATTTGACGGTCATTTGATTACTCTGCAAATGAGGTAACCTCTTTGTGCCTATCACACAGGCAGCTACGGCTTCCATGTGTGAGGCTGGCAAACATACTCAATTCTCAAACCCTCCCTGCAACTTCTTCAGGTTTTCAAGTTCCTGCTGAAGGCGCATCACCTCCAACCGTCTGGCTTGGAGTTCTAGTTGGTACAGGGTATTGCAGTTGATCCGCTCCTTTGGCCCATCAATCGGTATCACGATTCTTGCATATAGGCCAATGTCCTTGGTCTGCGGATTGGTGGGATCTTCGCTACCAAACGGACTGACCGCATTGTTGATGATGCCTGTCGCTCCCAGTTCAAATGTAGAGCCACCACCAATGGCGTTCTTACAGTCCAGATTGCCAGCACGGAATGAATCAGTCGCATAGCTACCCGGTGCGCTTGGGAGTTGTAGATTGAGCGAGGAGGAGTCTGCCATCGCCATACCGCAAAACAGGATTAGTGGTGCAGCTTTGAGCATATTCGGCTCGCCAGTAGAGTGCCTGTGCCATCGCCTCTCAGCTTGCTCTGGCTGCAAATGTATTGCGCCTTCTCTGCATCTTTGCTGCGGATGTAGACATCGAATTTGACATGACCCAAGTACCGCACATGGGCAACCCGGTAGCTGGACACGAACGGTACTGGCTGCCACTCATCGGTGAATACGCCGATCTCGTAATACTCAACATCCTTGCGCTTGTTGAATAACTCCATCTCCGCCTTGACCACACCTTCCACATGAGAAGTCGTCAGGGTCGGGTAGGTAGGAACCATCTCGTGTCCCCAAGCAGGCAAAGCCAGCAGGCATAGGGCTATTGCGCGATACACTCCGCCACCACTACAGAACGATATGTGCCACCCGGAAATGCCTTGTTGCCACCACCGCCATAGGTCGCAGCACTACTGATCTTGAACCAAGTCGTACCAGTCGCTGTCAGGTCATATTCCTTCGTTTGGTCGTACTCGACCGCATTGGTGTCGTAGTCGGCCATGTTCACGCTAGACACCGCTGATACGCTCACAGAGCCTGTGAAGGTCACCATGTCGCTCAGGCTAGGGCTGGCAGAGAAGGCCGTTGGGTAAGTGATCTTGGCCTTGTACGCATCCGCCAGACTGACATCGTAGCGAACCACAGGGATCACCCCACCATCAGCAGGAGCAGTCGTCAGGGTGTAGGCATTTGGGTTGCCATACACACCAGCCACATCGGTGTTGATGAGGCAGCGGGATTGGACTGTGCCTTCAATCGGGATCTCAGCAGCTTGTGCTGTGCCTGCCATCAGCAGGGCTAGTGCGATCTTCTTCATTTCCATTGCCCCTCCACCATTTCGGTGTGTAGTCGGTCATTCGCCATGCTGCGGAATGCTCTGCGGTTGTCCTTAATCTCGCCACCTTGAAGTATTACAGTTTCCTGATACACCCCACCCGGTATGCTCATTGCATAATAATTGTGCATTTTTACAGGATTCATCGCAGCAATCATCCCGGTTTGTCCGACAGCCATGCTCAGATCCGCGTCAGAGGCCGCCAGAGCCTTTTCTAGCGGTTCTTCTTCCTCATCCTTGTCCTTGCTTGCCTGATCTTCTTCGCTCGATTCAGGGCGTTCTGTAGGCTGCTGCTGGGCATAGGGGTCGTCTAGGGCTGAATACAGGGTCGGGATAGGTGGAGCAGTCTGCTCGATTTCGGGTTCGATGAAGCGGTAGGTATAGACCACCTGCGGATCTTCTACGCTACCCACTCCCGTTGTGGCGATCTCTCCATCACCCCAGAATCGGATCGGTGAATATGCAACTGGAACTGCTTTTGTGATCGTCTGACCAGAACGGCCCGACCAGTCATCGGTTTCGCTGAAGATGTACCCGCCATCTAAAGGATTTTCGTTGCGGATGGTGACGGTGAAATCGTCTGGTCTCTCTTTGACTGCGGTATAGCGATAAATGACACCGGTGACATCAAGCCCAGTTGTGGGTGGAATACCGAGCATCTGCTCTGACATAGACCAATGAAGGCCATTGGCCGCAGCGTTAGAACTGTAGCCATATATGGGGTCAGAAGAATAAGAGGGTGCTGAACAAGCCACCAACAATGCCAAGAGCCTTGAGCCTCTTAGATTCTGCATTGTCTTGCTCCTCATCAGGGGTTTTGTCGGTATGGGATTGCCATGCCAACTTCGCTTCGTTGCCGATCTTGCCATCATACGGACAAGGCGTACCGGCCATCATCATGGCATCAAACACCTTCTGGTCTTGGCACATCACCGACACAGCCGCTACCTTCATGCCCATGTCGTACAGGGCTTTGGCGTTCTTTAGGCGGATACAGTTTTCTTCGGTGAAGGTCGAGCCTACAGAGATGCCCAGAATCTGGGTCTGAACCGCTCCAGAAGCCCCAACGGTACAGAGGTCGTTGCCATTGCCTGCTGAGAATTGCGGGGCTATAGCGGACGGTGGAGGGCTTTTAACGGTAGTTGTTTGAGTGCCGTTACTGGTGACAGTCTGCTCAGAGATGATGGGTTCAGACAGAACATTCGTGGAATAGGCGATCAAGCCGCCAAGCAGGAGGCCGATGACAATCCAGCCAACCTGCTCGACTGGGTGTTTCATCTGCTTTTCTGCAAATCCCCGATCATCTCGAAGATTTGATCCAGCTTATGTTCCACCCTACGGATGTCCTCTTTGTAATCATCCCGGCGAACAAACTTGTCGTTCAGCCCGGATTGGCATTCGTACATCTGTTTCTCAATACGGCGAAGGTCGGTCACCACATTGCGGATGAACCAGCCGCCGATGGAAAGAAATGCTGTGAGAATCAAATTCCAAAAGACGACTGGTTCCATTTCATCAACTCCAAGGCATTCCGACTGCGGTGACAGGGTTAGCTTTCTCGTCAATCTTGGCTTGAATCTGAGCCTCAATGGATTCGACATCCAGCTTTGCCTTTACCCAACCGATCACTTGAGATTCGGTCAAACTGTCAAAAGCCGTGAAGCCATCCGCAGATGCGTCTGGTTCAAAGTCCAGAGTACCCTGCGCACCCATTGAATGTTCACCATCGACACCTTCGACTTTGAAATGAACACGAGTTACGCCACCGTCAGAAAGGTTGTACTCGGTGTTTGCGATTTTCCATACGAATGTTGCGGCCATGTCTTATGCCTCCAATGCTGCAATGCGGGTTTCTAGTGCTTCGATCTTGGATACTGCTTCCTGCAAGGCTGCGGTCAGCAGAGGCACTAGCTTGGCTTGGTCAATGCCTTGATAGTCTGGAACTTCACGAGTACCCATGACTGCTTCAGTGACCACATTGCCATCATCGTCCAGAACTGCCGGAGTAACTTCATACTCCTCGGTACGCATGGCATCCTTTTCACCCGTAACAGCTTCAGGGACAACCTCAGCAGCTTCATGGGCAAGGAAACCATCGACACGCTCGCCACTGCTAATCCATTCAAAGTTTACAGGCTTGAGTGCTTTAAGACGCTCAGTAGCACCTGTCATTGGCTGTACGTCAGTCTTTAGGCGATAGTCTGATGAGGTGTTGTAAGCGGTTGCTGAGGCTGTTACTGAGATAGAACCAACCGTTGAATCTTGCCTTCTAAATAAAACAGCATTTCCATCGCTTGAGTTTCTATTTACAATTAAAGCGTGGGAGCCATTCTGAATAAACTCAGAAATACTTTTTATAATAGGTCCTGCATTTAAAGCATTTGCATCAGTTCGCCCAACCAACAGATTACCACTGCTGTCGATGCGCATGCGTTCTGTGCCGCCAGTTTCAACAGTCAGAGCATTGCTTCCATCGGGCATTTTGATATAACAAGAGCCAATGCCTTCATCATTCATGCGAATAGTTGGCGTACCTGAACTATGTTGCAAGTTCAGAGAACCATTTTGAATATGCAATGCCTCTGTAGGACTAGTCGTACCAACACCCAAACGCTCAGCACTCGCATCCCAGAAGAACTTAGCCGTGGTTCCGGTATCTTCGTAGAAGATAACATCTCCATTGTTAGTAAATTCTTGGTAAAGCTTTGTGCCGTAAAAATGACCAATATAATTACTTTGTGCTTTTATATACCAATCATCAGTCTGACCAGTATCATCTAAGATTAGTTGAGCAAGTGTTCCATCAGAAATTGTGATAGAACCATCAGCAGTCACCGTACCTGTGACATCAATACCTGTGGATGTGGTGGCGAGTTTGGTGGAGCCAAGATGCTTAATCTCAACAGTGCCACCTGTTCCTGTATCTGTGCAGTAGATAAAGTGATTACCACCTGCATCCATCAAAGCAACATGAGAGCCTCTAAGTTGTAAGTCACCAGTGCCAGTATCTCGAATAAGGCTATTTGACCCATCATGGTAAATCTCAAGGTCACTTCCTGCACCAAAGATGGCTTTGTCGTTGTCGCCGAAGGTCATGTCACCAGAGGTCACAAAGCTCGTGCCGGTGATGGTCGTACCCGTAATCGCCCCCGCAGACGATCCACCAATGGTGACACCATCAATCGTGCCGCCGTTGATGTCTGGGCTGGTAAGAGTTTTATTGGTTAGCGTTTGAGTTGCTGTATTCCGAGTAACCTCAAAGCCACCCGCAGTACCACCGTCATGGACACGCAGAGTATCCTTGTCGGTATCTACCGTTACTTCACCTACCGCACCAGTAAATGCGTCATTCTGTGCCGTAGTGCCACGGCGAAACTGTACCTGAGTAGCCATGCTTATAAGCTCCCGTAGTCCGTTGAACTCGATACTGCATCAAAAACAGCACCATAATCGTAAATGCCATCAATTACACCTGTGTTGATGTTTGAGGCAACTAGGTTGATATTGGCAATATTCGTAGCACAAGTGCCAATATCTGTAGCATCACCGGCTACTGCGGTAATGTTTGTGTCATTGTTTGCAACAATGGTCACATTAGCGTTGTTGCTGGCAACAGTCGTTACATTAGATGCAATACCGGCAACGGTTTGAATTGCATCAGTAGCGTCTGTGCCATCTTCAATATCTGCCAAAGTTGCAATATCTGATGCCAATGGTGACAAGGTAGCCACATCAGCAACAGCAGCATTAACCGTCTGAATCTCTGAGGAAATCCCAGCTACCGTAGTAACTTCACTTGATATGCCTGCAACTGTAGTTACATTGCTTGCAACTCCTGCAACTGTGCTGACATTTGCTGAGATACCAGCAACCGTACCAATATCAGTACCATCTGCTGCAACCGTAGATACGGCAGAGGAAATGCCTGCTACCGTAGTTACATTTCCGCTAATCCCAGCAACCGTAGTTACATTTCCGCTAATGCCCGCAACAGTCGTGACATTAGAGGAAATGCCAGCAACGGTATTTACATTGCTGATATTCGTACCAACAATGTCAACATTGGTAATGCTGGTGGCAACCGTATCAATTTCGGATACCGCTTCATTCAGATCATTTGCAGCGGTTTCAATCTCAGAGATTGCTTCATTCAGGTCATTGGCTACCGTAATCACATCAGCGATGTTGGCAGCTACTGTATTTACAGAAGCGATATTGGTAGCCACAGTGCCAATGTCGGTAGCGTCACCAGCTACAGCCGTAACATTAGCGGCAATACCAGCAACCGTAGTCACATTGCCTGAGATGCCTGCTACGGTGGTCACATTCCCAGAGATGCCTGCTACCGTCTGGATAGCATCGGTGGCATCTGTGCCATCCTCAATGTCAGCCAAGGTAGCAATGTCGGCAGTAATAGCAGCCAGAGAGGAAACATCAGCAATGGTAGGGCCAGCCTCAGGGTCGCCTGTAGTGGCGTTAAAGCCCAGAACCGTACCTACACGGTCTGCCTTAGCAGGAAGCTCCATACTGACCGTCAGAGGGTCTGAGATAGGCGCTCTGAGCGACCTCAGGATGGCCTCAGCGTTCTGCTGGGCAAAGATCGTCTGAGCATCCAATTCGTCATTCAGGCTGCTAGCGAAGAGGTCACCACCTGTCACAAAGTCAGTGGTACGAGCAATACCTTTGTTACCCAGGATTGCTACCGTATCACTTGCTGTAGAGGCAGATACCAGCGTTACAGAGCCAGTACCGTCAGCATTGATGGTGACAGAGTAGTCCGTGGTAATGGTCAGGAGGGTGTCATTCTCATAAACAGCAATGTCGTTCTCAGTCAGAATCTCAAAGCTGAAGGAATAAGGGCCAGTTCCGGCAGAGCCAGAATAGACCACTCGGCGTGTTACATCTGAAATCGGGTAAGCCATCTGACTCTCCTGTCCTAGCTGACCTTATGGTAGTTAAAAATCAATGTGTTGCAAGACATTACTGAACCATTCTCTGAATGCGTTGTTCTATTTGCATGCCTTCTTGGATTTCCCGCTTCTCAATGCCCAAGGAAAGGGTAGGATCTTCCTCCTTCAGCATCATTCTGGCATGGCTGTAAGCGTCCTCAACCATACCCTTTACGATCCTCTGGGCTTCTACAGCGTTTTCTTCGGCAAAACGGATGAATGGTTCGTCAACAATCAGGTCTGCCAATGCCATTTCTAGAGTCTTTCCATCAAAAATAGGCTCTTGGGTAGCCAGCTCAATCAGTCGGTTGTACTGGCCTGCATTGAGCTGAACGCCATTCAGTTTCTTCTTAGGCTGGTATTGACCCACCCCAAAGGCATCTAAAACCTGATGGGCAGGACTGTATTTGCCTTCATTGATGCGAAGCGGGAAAGCCCTTAACCAAGCGCCATTTGGAGCTGACAATTCCTGTCCTGTGATGGAATCCAGTCGATTTGGGCGATCACCAGACAGGAACGGATTACGGTTCCGATACATGGCAATGGCATCCAAAACACCCTTAACGCCAGGATTTAGGTCGGAGTAGTAGTCTTGCTCAGGAATTGGGGACTTGATGTCTGGGTTAAAGATACGGTTGGTGTAAGCCAGCATGGAGCTGTAAGCGCCAACACCCGGTACAGGAGTACCACCAATAGCCACCTCAGCGCCTTGCTGTGACAGGCGGGACATGATGTTGTACAGGTAATCTATGCCTTCCTGACCTCGACCACGGAAGGTAGTCATCAGCTCACTCAAGCCAGAAACCACAGGAAGCTGTGACATGTAATCGGATACCCCAATACCGGCACCTGTGAAAATCTGCTCCATTGCAGCAACATCAGGCTCTAGGACAGAGTATTCGCCTACCGTAGCACCGACACCGAGCAGAGAACCTACAGGCTCCAAACCAAGGTAGCTGATATACACCTTGTCCTTGCCAACGCTGACGCTAGTGATCTGGCGGAATTTATTGATCTGTTCCTCATTTGTATCAGATAAATCTAATACGAAGCTATAAGGCTGCCAGCCTTGCGCCTTAAGAACATCTTGATCTTCCTTGCGATAAGGGCCAGCACCAGTAATGTCACCCTCCATCGCCATGGAACCAATGCCAAACATGACGCTAGAACCGAGGGTAGCCCTAGCCATTACCATGTCACGCTTTACTCCACCAGCAGCCCAATCTTCTCTGGCTCGCTTGGACAGAAATGCAACAGGAGTTCTCTTGCTGAACTCAATAGCAATATTGGTTGGAGTACGGATAAACGGAACATAAATCTTGGCAAGAGGATGATTAGCAATACGCTCCATGCTTGCCAAACGACCTTCTAGATCCTTGGTAAAGGTCATTTCCCCTGCAAAATCTAGGGCTTCTCGATGAATCTCATCTGGTGGGTTGCTAAGGACAGATGCCATACGGTCATCAGCCATGCTCTTCGCCTGACCAACATCCATGCCAGATTCAACCAGCTCATCGAAGTAACGACTGTGTTCACGGAAGGCTAGAGAATTGAGGCTGCGGCGATAGTTGAAGGCTTTGAAGAACTCATCCTCTGCCATCAATGCACGACCTGGAGCAGTGATGAACTTGCCGTAATAGCCCCAACCCTTAGCCAGGTTCTTTTGGAAGTCTGAGGCATCGTCAGCAACGGTAATGTTGAACGGATCGTCAATGGTTCTGTATTCGACCTTTGACAGACCCGTAATCTGCTTATTTTGCTTCCATGCTTCCTTGCCTAAAGCCCACCCTTCACGAATGCCCTGAGCCATGCTGTACATGTCCACCATCACTTCCTGCTGGCGGATGATGTCCTGTGAACCAAACATTAAACGGCGAGCTTGACCAAAAAGGGAAGCTGTCTGCTTTTCAGCAAAGCTAAGACCGGCAAACAAGGTGTTTGCAGTCATGTTCTTTACATGGGTGATTGGGCTGGACAAAAGACCATTGATCCAAGTGGTCATCCAAACATCCTTAACCGTACCCGGCAAAGAACGCTCTGCAATACCAAGACGCTTGGTCTTGCTTGGAGTGCTGGTGTAAGCACGAGCCAAGGCAACAAAGTCACCTCGACCACCAAGGCTGGTAACCAAATCAGCCATTTCAGGGCCACGAACAACGTCACCCTGACGAACCTGACCAAAAATAGCCAAGGATCGAGCAATGTTGGCTTGTTTCTGTTTTGCTCCCTTAGCCAACAGCCCTTCTAAGGCTACTGCCTGACGGAACTCAAGCATTAGGTCATCCGTAAGATTGCCGGCATCTGATGCTGCCTGAACTTTCTTGGCTAGGTCAAAAGAACGAGTCTGAGCATCAGACAAGGCCAACATCATTTTGTACACCTGAGTCGGGTCTGCCTCAATGTTTTTGTTGATGTTGATGATGTTTTCTACAAACCTCTTGTCATAGCCATCAGCAATAGCTTTAGCGGTAAGCTCATCAAAACTAACCTTGCCAATGTCAGCAGCACCAGAAGCCTGAGCAACAGCCTCAATGTGTTGTTTCAGCTCTTCTGGCCCTTGAATGCGGTTGAGGTTAAATACAGTTTCTGGTGGCTTCCCAGTAACAGGCATTTCTGGAGTTGTTTCCAAAATCTGCTCTGCAACTTCTGGCTCAACTTCTGCTGGTTTACGCAGGGAAGGAGCCTCAGCAGTACGCTTAGGGGCCTGTTTAAGAGCTTCGCGAACACCACCAAGACCAAGAATAGCTACCTGCTCTTCTTCACCAGTAAAGACAGTATCTGCCTCAGGATTGGCAATATCAGGAGCATCTAATACTGGAGGAGTAATGCCAGCATCCAAGTCTTCAGTAGCAGTCGAAAGCAAGGCTTCTTGCTGTTGTTCTGGGCTAGTAGCGTCAATCAGAGGATTGATGTTCTGAATTGCCATTACTTAGCTCCCTTATATTTTTCTGCTGCTTTTTTGAGCAAATCAATGTCAACCTCTTCATAAGAGGTGAAACTTCTGAAATCTTGCGGGATAGGCTTGCCAGCTCCATCTACTTCTGGGGCCATATAGGTCTTGGCTTTGTTGTCCCATTGACCGCCAAAGTTGTCATATTTCAAGTTGCCCGCTTTATCCACAACAATGGAGTGAGCAACCAAATCTTTTTGTCCTGTCTTGAGCATTAACAATTTATCGCCAGGCTCAGAACCTTGTTCCATTACAAAACGACAAGCTTGGTCATGGCAAAGCTGTCCTTTCTGTACATTTCGACGACCAGCAAATGACTCAACATATTTTTTTAATGTGCTTTTTGAGCTTTGATCTGCCCATAATTTTGTAGCGTTTTGAGCTAATGCTTCTGGTGTCATTTTTACGCCTTGAATTTTTGCTGGCTTCAACTTGTTAGCAATCTTTTGTATAGCCGCAGCACCGCCAACACCTACAGGCAGGAACTCACCCATGCCTTGAGCTGTCTTCATATCCTCTGCGGACATTTCAGACATTTGGGTCATTTCTGGCAAAGCGGCACTAATTTCTTCCGTGGTTGGCAAAATCGTTTCTTGTCCAAAGCCTCTCTGAAATGCCTCCCAAGCGCCCTCTCCGCCTTCCCTGATGAAGATTTCCTTAATCCCAGATCCAAGAGCCTCAATGTCCCCTGGAGCGCCTACAGCGCCTGCTACAGCGCCTCTGAGCATGCTTCCCCAAGTATCGGCTACACCAGCCAGAAAATCGCCTACAGAGGTTTCTGGGGCTGTTTCTACGCCAACCATGGATACATCTAAGGGATCTGGCTCAGGCTCCATAGGGGCGGCTACAGGCTCAATCAGGGTGAATCGAGTACCAAGACCCATAGCCTCTTTTTGGTCTGCCATGAAGATTTGGTCTAGATCGTCCATTATTTCAGCCTCTTCAAACGCTGCTGGATCTGACGGATTACGGCTGGATCGTCAGTCATGTCCATCAACAAGCCTGGGTTTTCAATTAACTGCTCTGCAAACTTCTCTGGATCAGCAACATCAAAGTTATTCTGGATAAGCAGAACTAATGAGTTGTAGTCTTTTTCACGCTGTTCTGACTTGAGCTGCTGCTCAGTTTCAGCAATCTTGTTTTTGGCAAGATCACGAGGATCTACATTAGGATCTTCTGATGCTTCAATAATCTCACGCTTAACATCACCTTCAACTTGCTGAATCTGGTTCTTGTTATACGGAGTCTGCATGCTGTTGAACGCCTGAGTAACCATCTGATTTGCAGCGGTCACATCTTTGCGCTGATTAGCAATACGGCGATTCCTGAGGCTTCTAGCTTGATCCCAAGACATGCCTGAGTTTTCAGCAATAATGGCAATCTGGTCGTCTGTGAGCTGTCCAGAATCCACAAAACGCTCAAAGCTATACATCATCTCATCAGATGCTTTGTTTTCGTCTGTCTTGCCGGTCTGGAATGCTTTGAGTTCTGAGTTACTGGTAACCTTTTGCTCTGCCATGCCATTGATCTGAATGAGGCGAGCAATGCGACCTTGGCGTTCTTGTGGTGACAAAGGCATGGTGTACAGCTCACCTTGAATGCGCTGAGCTTCCATAATCAGACCACCCTTTTGGATGGTGGCATTATCGTCAGCCACTTTTTTCTGGTCAGCTACGGTCTTGAGAACACGGTCAATGGTGTTTTGACGATCTTCGTCAGACATGCTGTTCCAGGTAGCCTGATACTTGCCCATATTGTTGTTACGCATCATCTGATACGCAGTAGAGGCATTTGCCGCAAACTCAGGATCTAGTACACCACGAGCTATACCATTTACCTTAGCTTGGCGCTGGGCTTCATAAACCTTTTTTATGTATTCTGGTTTGTTGTAGCCAACAGCCTTTTCCACTAATGCTGTGGTCTGAGTAGCTGCCAGATCATCTGCCATGATCCAAGTCTGGGATTCTGGATCAAACTGGTCGCCCATGTAGTACATATCTTCCATGGTGCGGGATAGCAAAGGCATAGCGTTTTCAAAACCAGCACTGATAACCGCATCCATCTTCTTGGATTCAAAGTCAGAAATGGTCTTGAGAGTATTGTTGCCAGCCGTTGCCAGGGTAGCCTGTAGCTTCATGGCAGCTTCTGGATTGAAGGACGCTACAGTAGCTCTGTAGCCATCCATCATGTCCTTAATTTCTAGCTGGGCTGTTTCAAAATCAATCAGGCCGTTCTTAGCGTCTTCCTTGAGCTGAAGCATTTTTGCATTAGCTTCAAGGGCAAGGTCATTGCCTAGAACTACGCCCTGAGCCTCAGATAAAGCCTGACGATATGCAGTACCACCTTTGCCAGTAAATGCACCAAGGAATGACTCAACTACGCCAGCAGGATTTTGAGCTGCTTCAATCTGTTCTTTAGTGACAGGATTAGAAGCGGCAAACTTCTGGGCTTGCAGAATTGCCTGTTCTTTGGCTTTGCCAAAAGCAAAAGAGGAAAGTCGATCTACTTTTTCGCTAATGCTGCCCCAAGTCTTTGCGCCCATCTCAATGTCTTCTGTGACAAGACGGGGCAAATCGGCATATCCAATACCAGCTCTGTTGTAGGTAGGTAGTTCAGCCATTTTTATTTACCTATTGTGGAACACCAACAGACCCAAGAGAGCCTTGCGGTGCAGCGCCAAAGCCATTTGCACCTTGCCAAGTATTTCCTGCTCCAGGTGCAGCAGCTTGACCATAACTGTAAACGCCCATAGCAATGGTTGCTGCGGCATTAAAGTAGGCAGACTTCATGGCTTGCTTGCCAGCAGCCTGTAGGGACTGGCTCTGAGCCAAACCACCAGCAATCGCCATGTCAGCGTTTTCCATGCCTAGGTTGTACTCTTCCCCTGCCTTAAATGCATTCCAGCGATCTACAGTCATTGGAGAGCCAGAGAATGGGTCAATGCCACCAGCAGCACCTCTGGCAATAATAGTGGCTGACATCTTGCGTTGGCGCTCTAGAACCTGCAAAGCCTGATTGCTGTAGTTCAGGGCATTCTGACGACCTTGTAGCTCAGCCTGCTGAGCCTGAAGGTTGTACATCGCCTTCTGGTATTTGCCCTGCTGAATCTGGCCGTAAGCAGAAACACCAGATGCAACCAATGCAGCTACTGCCATAGTCATGGTCAGGTTCCTCCGTGAGTGACTACTTTGTACTCAAGACCAAGCAAGGTCAGTTTCAAAGGGTATTCCTGAGAAATGGTGACCTGAGCTGTCTTGGAATAACCACGAATGCCATGCAAAGTTTTGATGCCTGTGTATTCCGTGGTTGG
>Ga0208160_1000704_pt1 | contig 15206 bp, 22 predicted proteins | sample CB_VirMetaG_FD_184536 | JGI IMG/M metagenome (GOLD analysis project Ga0208160, IMG submission 184536) | Freshwater to marine saline gradient viral communities from Chesapeake Bay - CB_1504_1 Viral MetaG (SPAdes) (version 4) | ecosystem: Environmental > Aquatic > Marine > Coastal | place: USA... | reverse complement strand
TTACACCGTCCTTTGTGATGAAGGGATACTTACCTTCTTCTTGAATAATAACATTGCGACCACTTGGTCCCAAAGTTGAAGCTACATAATCAGCTAGCTTGTTGACTCCAACCTTTATCTTAGATTGTAATTCGTCGTTGTCACACAGAATTGTGCTCATAGTTCCTCCACTTGTGTTATAAGCATAACACACAATTTATGTTTGTCAAGTTATTTTTTTGATTTGGACTACAAGTTTTTCATTTCCCTTTATAACTCGATGCCATAGCATCTTTGGAATGAATAACTCCTGTCCTTCTTCAAGGGGTAGTGGTAGTTGATTGTCTAATTGATAACCCCACCCGCCTGATTTAATTACTGTGATCTTACGATCCTCAAGATCCCGATGCCAAACCAGTTCTTCGTCTGCTACATCAGGATCAAAAGTTCTTATTAGTTTATTGTCTATTAGCTCTTCGCTAAAAGGGAACTCACCAGAATCTACCGGGAACATTCTTCCCGAAGTATTTGTGTGCTCGGCAAGCCCAGTAACCTGCTTTGGTTTTGTCTTTCTTTTCAGCACACTTATGCCTTTTCGCAAAAGATGCTCTAGCTTCTGGATCATTCCAATTACCTTTTAGTCCACCTTTCTTATCGCCAAAGGTTACTTTCTTAATTCCACCAGACTTAGAACGGACATAGACCTTCCACTTTTTACCACCGCCAGTGTTTAGACTTGGCTTGTTTAGCTTTGGCTTCTTCTTGGCTTTCTTTTTCTTGGCTTCCTCTAATTCTACCTCAACTAGCATAGGTGTGTCAAGGGGAACTTCCTCACCTTCGTAGATTCCAAACTGTCCTATGTCGGACTGTAAAAGCTCTAACTCTTCTATCTTGGGTTGGTAACCGCCCATCTTCCAAAGAACTCTTGCTTCTTTTACTAGATCAATGTAAGCATCCGAGCCTGCTCTAAACACAGACTCGGTTAGGGATAATTTGTTTTTAAGATGGTAGCTTAGATGCTCGGAGACAACTTCAGTCTTTACTTTTTTTTTAGTGTCTTTGCAGGGAACATGATCGCATTTTTCTTCTCTGCCATCACAGTCGTCGTATTTGCCGCCAGTGCATTTTCCTTTCTTCTCTGCTTCTTCTAGTCCAGTCATTTCAATGTAATCGCCGTCTTCGTGCTTCTTGACCATTGAATCTTTCATTCCTTTTAAGAATGCTACTAGATCAAAATCATCGGCTACTTTGCCTTCTAGGGCTTTCTCGATGGGATCTAAGCCTGCGGCTCCACCTTCGTCCTTCAGAACTCCGATAATGATTTCTTCAATCTCGGCATCACTAGCCATTTCTTTTTCTTCATTGATAAATCTTTTAAAGCTTTCCATTAATGCTTTCATTACTTTTTCCCCTTTGCGGATTTTTTACCCCAAGTCTTTGATCTGCCCCTTTCTTTACAGGCTCCTGGTGTTGGACGGCAAGCTGGGTATTTGGCTCGCTTTTCACCCTTCTGTCTGCCACAAGGCTTACATTTAGTTCTGCCTGACTTCTTGTCTTTGCGGCAAGTATTACAATCAACCCAGCCACCTTTCTTGCCTGGGGCTCCTTTTCTTTTAAACCAATCTCTTAAAGATGATTCTTTGCTGGACTCAGAGCCAGCTTTCTTTCTCTTCTTTTTCTTTTCTAGTAGAGCATCTAACTCTTCTAGAATTAACTCTTTTAGTAGATCGTGAGTCATTCTTTTATGCCCTTCCAGATCTTACCTTGACGGCATTTAACGATTGCTCCTGAAGCATAAGCCGATGGGAATGTATCGTATTTTCTTTTAGCGATACGGTAGCAGCGATCCTTCTTGCCTTTTGATTTCTTTCTCTTAGACTTTCTTTTCTTTCTTCTCTTCTTTCGTTCTTCTAGGCTTTTCTTGTTTCGCTCTTGCCAATCTGCTGAGATGTCGTCATCTTCAATTGGTCCACCTTTAGCCCAAGTGCGGCAACTTCTTGCGGAATGGCATTTGAAGTGATGCATCCAGCAATAACCTAAGCGACCATCGTCGTCTGATGTTTCACCCGGCATACACTCATCCATTCTTGGTGAGATGTCAAATGCTACACAATTACCGCAAAGTGATTTCTTTGCTGCCTCTTCTGTTGTGTTCCAATGCTCTGCGATTTTCTCCCAGTAATCACCGGGTTCGTCTACATTTAAAGGACCGTATTGAATGTGGTCTGCTTTAATAGCAGCATCTCTATTCTTTGTGTTTAGTTCAAGATCTTGTGTAGCTGCTGGGCATTTAAGCTTTTTGCCTATTGAAAGCTCACCAATTGTAATTACGATCATCTACCAAACACCTCTTTCATAAGTAGCTGTAGTTGGTCATCAAATTCTTTTGATTCTCCATATGTAGAACCAGATTTAGCTCTTGGAGAAGTTGCTTGAGCCTGTCTTCTTGTCTTGTTAAAGCTTTGTTGCTTGGCAGTATCGGCTGCTCTTTCAGCCTTTGCCTGAGCCTGTGTCTCTGCTGTTCTCTGCTCAATACTAAGTGCAGATTTTTTAGCATCTTCAGCCTGTTGGTCGTCCTGTAAACCACCAGCAAAGTAAGATTGTAGTTGCTGTGTTAAAGACTTGAGGCTTGTGAAGATGCCGAAGATAATCTTATTTAACTCTCCAGTAACTCTGCTTAGCATCTCTTTCACATTCTTAACACCAATTTTAATTGTGGCATTGTCTATTTTAGATTTAGTCTGACCTGGAGGGAATAACTCACCTGGAGTTGGCTCAGCCAACTTATCGATGTTTATTACATGATTTTGGTTTAATTCAAACTGCATGACATCAACATAACCTTTAGCCACCTTTAAACATTTCTTTTTTAATTCTGGACTAGCTGCTTCGTAAAACTTTCTTGAGTTTTCAATTCTTTCCTCAAAACTCATCTCGCCTGGGAAGTAGAGATTATTGATCTGTGTTTGTCTTAGTTTATCCAACTCCCCACTTTTGTATCTAGATCTAAGTGTTACATTGTTAGCATCTCTAAATACCTGATACAACAAAGTTTTTGAAACTGCTGTAGGACCATTAATCTTTTTGTCATTAAATTCTCTACCACTAATAAACCCTAAAATGTTATTTGCTAAACGATTAGCATTAAAATTAGACTGGCTTGGTGTTTTAGTATTGGTAAAGTTATCTAGATCTGAGTAGTTGATTTTAATAATAATGTCATCAATCATCTTCTCAGTAATTGGTCCAATCTCTTGCTGGATTGCCTCAGCTTTATCTGCAATGGCTTTTTTAACAATGTCAGCATATTCTGTTTCTAGTTCTTCTGGTGTTGGCAAAGTTGCTTTTTTGCCGGGGACCCCCTCAGAATCCTGACCATTAGAATCCATAAAGGGCTGTGGCAATAAAACACAAGCTTTGTGTTTTCCAACACCTCTAGAGACAATGTTGAAAACATTATCTAAATTAAAATTAAAACGATAAAAATCTAGCTCGCCTTCTTGTTCTAAGCCTTTACCACTTAACCTTTTTGTGACACAAACATATTGCATCTTTCCATCTTTTATTAAGTCATTTGCTAAATCTGTAAAACTACCGCCAACTTTCAAAGAGCCGTCTGTATAGAGCTTCAGACTGATTGGAGTCTCTTTGCCGTCAGATCCTCTAGCGATCAAGTCTGCAATTGTTTGTTGACCTGTTGGGATCTGCTTACCATTAAGTAAAACAGCTAAGAAGGACTCAAAAGAGAAGCCTGCTGAAGCTGCATTAAAGTGAGTAATAATTGTAGTTAATGTTTTGTAGAAAGTTAAGTATGAGATAATATCAGCGGCTGCTGAAGCTCCACCGCCTTCGCCAATAAAACCTTTTTGTCTTAGATACTCTTCATCGCCAATAAAAAACTTACTAAGCTCTTGCATTTTTTCAGCAATGTCGTTGCCTTCAATCCTTTTCAAAAAGTTAATTAATTGTTGTCTTTGTTCTGATGGAACTTCTTTACCACCTTCGCGAGTTTCAATACTGGACCAGCCGATCTCAGATAGTGGGATCTCTGGAATGGCATTGTAGGTTAGAGTCATACTATCCTGCTCTTCCTTTATTACTTTCTTGTCTAATTTTAGATTACTGTCTAATACTTCACTAATAAGGTTTAAAATTAAATCAGCACTCATAACTTACCTCTTGAATAAATAGTGATTTAAACGGCAAAAGGGCAGAGGTTTTGTCCCCTGCCCTTTCTATTGTAACACTTTTAAATCAAAGTTTTTACTTTCGCTTGGACTCTCTAACTAAGCGAGCAGCAACTCTTTTCATTACTCTCTCGACTAGCTCTTCGCGGTCGATGCCTTCGTGAAATCCTTCGACGGCTGCCTCTTCCATTGCTGTATTGTAGTCGCCCATCTCCATGATCTCTTCTTCGCCACCTGCTTCTGCCCCTGGCTCTGCCTCTGGCTCGATTTCCTCACCGGAACGGACATCAATCTTAATCTTTAGAGCATCACCAATTGCGGAAGCCATTGCTTCTAGACCAGCTTTAACAGCATCTTCAACGGCTTGCTGATCCATACCACCAGCGGCTTCTTCGTCAGCTTCCTCGTCGTCCATGTCCATTTCTTCTTCGTCTTCCATGTCTTCCATGTCGTCGTCTTCCATGTCCTCATCGTCCATGTCTTCGTCGTCCATTTCATCTTCGTCTTCTAGCTCATCGTCTTCTAGCTCTTCTTCCTCGTCGTCTTGCTCGGCTAGCATTTCCTCTAGCTCGGCTAGAAGATCATCCTCGTCTCCCTTGCCTTTCTTTAGCTCTTCTTCTTCCAATGGACCCTCTTCTTCTTCCATGTACTCCTCTTCTATTTTGTACATCTCTGAAAGAAGAGCCTTGGACTCATTCTGAATTCCAGCATACTTAGCCCAACGACGGGCTGTTCCTTCTGAAAGTAGTGGTTTCTTTGACATTTGTAAATCTCCTTAAAGTGTTACATTATTAAATAGTCTATTGTTATTCAAAGTTCTCAGAAGCTATTTTCTTAATAGCTTTATCTTGTATTTGTTTGATCCTAACATAGCTTACACCTAATCTTTCTGCTACTTCTCGTAGGGTTAAAGTTCCATGTTTATCTACTGAAATCAAACAACAGTTATTGTCCTCATTATAATTAATCCAATGACGACAATTGTTCTCACAACAAGGTAAATTTTTTCCTTTTTCTCTATTACATTCCATTATAACTCCGAGTGGTGGCTTTCGATAACATCAAAGATGCTGTCTAATTCATCTTCGGTTATGTTTAAACTTTGTTTTACTTTTTTAGATTTCTCTATGTTTTTAGCAATTCGATAACGTTTTGCTCTTGATTGAATTTTAAATTTTTCTTTGTATTTATCAACGAACTTTCGCATTATAGCATCATCTTTAATGTATGCTTCCATAACTGCTCTAAACAATTTAGTTTGTGTAATCTCATCGTCGTGTAGTTTAGTCATCCACTCAGCATGGATGTGTTCGTCAATCTCTACGACGATTCTTTTTTTACCTTCTCTGCTCATCGTAACCTAATGTGTGCTGAACTCTCTGTGGTACTCGCATTACTTTGTTGTAACCACTGAGCTTTTGCTTGTAGTTCTTTTACTGAGCGAGCCCCTGAGTAAGATAACCCTGAACGGATACCTCGCTCTAATCCTTCAATAACATCACCAACAGGTCCTCGCCATGGAACTGAAGATGATACACCCTCTTGAGAACTTACACGACCTCTCCAGTCTTTTTGAGCTTCGGCTGAAGCCATACCACGATAAACTTTTCTTAGTTTTCCGTCTGTATCTTTGAAGGTTCTGCCTGGAGATTCAGAAGTTCCTGCAAGGAGTGATCCCAACATAACAGCATCAGCCCCAGCAGCAAGAGCCTTAACAATATCACCCGAGTTTTTAATACCGCCATCTGCAATGATTTTTGCATTTCGGTCTGATTTGGCGCATTGGAATATTGTTTCAAGCCCCGGAACACCGTGTCCCGTTTGTACTCTTGTAGTACAAATACTGCCACCTCCAATATTACATCTAATAGAATCAGCGCCCCAATCAGCCAAATCATTGAAACCCTCCAAGGTTGCTACATTACCAGCCATGATATGAATCTTTTTACCGACAGCTTTCCTAATCTTTTTAATTGCTTTCTTCATTAAGATGTGGTGACCATGAGCAACATCAACACAAATTACCTTTGCTCCCGCCTCAACACAAGCTATTGCTCTGTCTATGTAATCACCAGCAATACCAACGGCGGCGCCAACTAATACTTCTCCACCAAGCGAAGCAATCATACCTGCTTGTTCTTCAATTGAATTGTAGCGGTGAATAATTGATAGACCACCCAAGTCTCCTAAATCACCAGCCATATCTGTTTCGCTAACTGTATCCATTGGAGATGAAATGATTGGGAGTTTTAAATCAACTCCTCTTCCAAGCTCAGTAGCTAGTGAAACCTCTGATCTTGATTCAATGTCGCTGTATTGCGGAACAAGCAATACATCGTCATAAGTTAAACCCTTTTTCATTAATCTTCCTTTTTTAAGTTAGTTTCGTTTAAAATAGATTCTTTTAGGTAATCATAATCATAGCCATCGCCATAATCTATCTCTGATAATTCACCATCTTTAAAAAGATAAATGGTTGGAACTCCATCTGGAGACAATAAGTCTGAGATCTTAGAGTCTGTGTCCACATCAAATTTAACGAATGTGTAGCCCTTTAAATCGTTCGCTAGCTTTTCATAGTCGGGTGCCAAGTCATGGCAAACATGACACCCGTCGCTAAACATCTTAATTACATGAGGCTCTGAATCTTCTTCAAAGAACTTCTTAAAGTATTTTCTATCTATCACTTTAACCATTATCGATCACCTGTACTGCCCAAGGCTCCATCTCCACGAGTTGAACCTTCGTTTAGATTGTCTGATACAACCTCATCCACTTCACAGTAAGACACTGGAATTAGAACAGCTTGAGCAATTTTTTGTCCCGGCTCAAGGTATTGACTAGCGAAGCCAATGTTGTGAAGGTTTACGAATACTTCACCATCATAACCACTATCAACAACACAAGCTCCTACAACTAGTTGTCGCTTGCTAGCTACACTAGATTTGTTCTTAATCTCAAGCATGTAGCCTTCAGGAACTTCAAACTTTAATCCAGTTTGAAATAACTTTGTGTGTTGTGAAAAAAGTGTCGTTCCTTTATTATCTTCAGGACAATAGAACAAATCCATCCCAGCATCAGTCTTGTGAGCCCTTACTGGTAGTTTTGCGTTTTCTCTTACGCGGTACACTTTTAGCTTCACTTTTCCCTCCATTTGTTTTATCAGTATAAGCTTTTTCTTTCTTATTGTCAACCTTTTTTCTTGTTCTCTTTGGCTTTGGTTTCCTTTTTTCATCCCACTGTTTAAGAAATTCTAACTTATCATCATCAGCCATTCTTCGTAATTTAAGCATTATTTCCTTACTTTCAAAGAGTTCTTTGCCGTAGGTTGAATGTTTTAAAATAAATTCATAGATTGTCATTTCAATCCCTCCACCTAATAACTATCCAATCATTCGCCAATTCTTAGAGATTGACCGACTAGAGAAGCCCCAAGTCTCATTGTAATCCAACTTAGCGAGATAAGGACGATTGATTGCTACACGATCCAAAGCAGGATTTACACCCCAACACTTAATCGCAAACTGGTTGTTTGTGTCGTCAATTGTCTTAACGATGTAGTAGGACTTACCAGTCTTAGTCTTCTTCTCAATAACCTCTCTTGGAATAAACCAAGCGACACCGATAGCTTTGTCATACTCTCCCAAGGCTGGGATCTTATTCTTCTTAATGCTATCGTAAACATCATCCTTTAAAACCAAACTGAATGGGAAGATTCCAGTAAGTCCAGTTAGATACTCAATCTTTTCTACATCACTGAAGTCTCCTTCAGGTTTGTAAAGCTCAATGTTATCAAGCAAGTCCTTTTCCTTCTTTGGACGATCTACGGCTACGGCAGACCAGAAGTGTTTCATGCCTGTGAACCTTTCATCCATCAAAGAGTTCATGGCTCCGCAACGAGCTAAAACATCAAGAGCTTTCTTGTTTAGCTTTGAATAAACAATGTCACCATTAAACAAAAGCTCTTCCACATTATTAAATGGTCGATGCTGTAAGATCTGCTCAACTGCTTTGTCTCCAAGACCTTTGATAGATGTAAGAGGCTGAACCAGTGTCTTCTTATCTGCTGAACTAATCTCCCAAACCTGACCTGACTCATTGATATCAGGTCGCTTTACCTTATAACCTAAGCTTTGGACGATGTTGATTGCCTGCTCTTTTCGCCCCTCTGGTTCTTTGTCAAGGAAAGCAGCCAACCACTCGACAGGATAATAGGTAAGGAGATAGGCGCACTGAAAGCTAAGTATAGAATAGCTAACTGCGTGAGACTTATTGAATCCATATCCTGAGAAATATTCAAACGTTTGCCAAAGCGTTTGGGCATCACTTTCTTTAATACCTTTTTCAAGGCAACCATCAATAAACTTTTTGTGAATTGCCATCTTCTTTTCATTACCTTTGCCTGTTCCCTTTTTAGTCAACAACTTACGAAGCATATTGCCTTCGTCAAGTGTAAGGTTTTTACCCAACTTGTGAGCCAACAAAGCAATCTGCTCTTGAAAAATCAAAAATCCATAAGTTTCTTTAGTGACTTCTTTAACCAAAGGATGCAAATACTTTACACTCATTGGATTTCGTTTTGCTTTTACATAATGCTCGTGGACCTTTGCCGATAGCGGACCTGGGCGATAAATCGATGTAATGGCTGAAATATCAATGATTGACTCTGGCTTGGCTTTCTTGCAGAAGCCTTGGGCTCCTTTCTCTGTAAACTGGAAGACTCCAGCCCACTTGCCACGATGGAAAACATTCTTGTAAACCTTTTGATCATCAAGGTTTAGAACATTGGGATCTAAGTTTTCGTCGTACCACTTTTTAATGTCAGCAAACGAAGGTTCCTTAATCCCATGGTGCCTGCGAAGAATATGGCTGATAGCACCCTCAACCATACGGAGGCTTGCGAGTCCAAGGATATCAAATTTAATAAAGCCAAGAGGCTCAAGGTGTCTAACATTTTGTCCCTCACTCCATGGTGTTTGTTGTACACCACCGCTGTTAATTAGCGGCATGTGTTTATTTAATCCGTCAGCAATAACCACGCCGCCAGCGTGACGACTGATAGATCGTACCTGACCATAAAGATTGTCAACGTGGGTAGCGATGTGCGGATACTTTCTAAGAAATTGTTTAAGTGTCTCACTATATTCTTTTACCTCTTCAAATGTTGGAGCATAAACTCCTGCTGTAATTCCGTGAGCCTTCTTTGCAATTGGAGTTGCCTCCTTTAGCATTACAGAGGTTACACGGTTTACCTCTGTAAAGTCAACACCATAGAACTTTGAGATGTCTTTGATTAGTGAACGCAACTGTAATGTGTTGTAATTGCTAATTGGAACAACAACATCCTTACCCCACTTATCAATAAGGATTTCCTTTAGAGCCATAGGGTCGGCAACGTCGTAGTCAATGTCAGGATAATCGACAGCATCTCGTCGCAGAAATCGACTAAAGAGGAGATTGTATTCAATGGGATCAATACCAGTAATACCAAGTACATAAGCAACAAGAGAACCAGCAGCACTACCGCGACCCGCACCAACCAACTGTGTTTTAATAGCTTCATCGCTAACCGCCTTCATTGTTAGGAAGTATTTCGAGAATCCACGATCCTGAATTACTTCTAGTTCTTCTTGGAGCCTTTCATTATAATCGGTTTTGGAAGCCAGCCCCTTTTGCTCAAGACCTTCAATACATAGTTCTCGTAGCGTTTCATCAGCCGACTTTCCGTCAGGAACAACAAAATCAGGTAAGCGAACAGTAGCATCGGGATAGAAAGATTCAATGCGGCTGTGAGCGATTTGATAAGTCCGCTCAATTGTTTCGCGAATAAAGTCATCATCATAATCTACGCCACATTTTTGTGAATAAGTTTTGTAAGCATCCCACATTTGGTCGCCGTTCTTTGGATAAAGTTCATACTTTAGTTCCTCTCGGCTCTCTGGGAGTGTTGATTCTGCATAGTCTGGCTTAGACTTTCCAAGCCAGCCAAGTTGCTTATAAAGTTCTCGATCTTTGAACAACTCTGGTCGAGGGTAATGGCTATCTGCTGTTGAAATAAGCTTAATGCCGGTTCTTTCAGCAGCCATGATAATGTGTTTGTTAATTTCGTGTTGCTCGGGGATTGCATTCCATTGAAGCTCACCGTAAAATCTATCTCCAAAGATAGAGGTAAAGTTTTCAATGGTTTGGACCATCGCCCGTTGTACAGCTTCATCACCTTCCTCCCGGTTGTTCCAGTAATCCTTCGACAAAGGACCACCCATACAAGCTGAAGACACAATAATGCCTTCGTTGTGTTCCCGCAACATCTCAAAATCAATGCGGGGATAACGATAAAAGTTCTCAGGGTCAAACGATTTACTCACCAAAGTAAACAAATTGTTTAGACCAGTTTGGTTCTGAGCCAACAAAACCAAGTGAGCACGACGGTTAAGAACATTCTTTTCCTGCCGTTTTGTTGCTTCCTCGTCTTCAATAACTACTGCGCTATTTTCTTCTTTTACCTTTCGACCCTTTTTATTTTTGTCAATTTCTGCTTTTTCTTCCTTCCATTTCGCAACGGAATCAATAAAATAACCTTCAATACCAAAGATTGGTTTGAAGTTCTTGCCTTCCTTCTGTAGCTTCTTTGAGTGAAGCACCTGATAAGAAAGACCATTCATGTTGCCGTGGTCTGTTAGAGCGAGAGCATCCATTCCATTCTCTACTGCAAAGTCGATGTGGTCTTGTGGATAACCAAGTCCATCAAACACACTGAAAACTGAATGGGCATGAAGCCCTACAAATTTAATTTGGCTACTCATTTTTCTCCTGCTAGGTCTTTGAGTTCATGTTCAAGGTCTGCAACCTTGTCTTCTAGTTCTGTAACTCTATCCATCAAATGCAAATTTGCTAATGCTATTTCACTATTATTCGCGAATACATCATCAATAAATGCTTTTTGATCTAAAGTTAAATTAATATAAGTTGATGGAAACCCTACTCTTTCCAAAAGTTGATAGGGGATCATATCGTAAATCTGTGAGTTATTCATTCGAATCCTACCTCCTCTTCCTCATCAAACATGTCCTCATTATAACCGATTGTGGTGTCGATTGCAAGCTCTTCTAAGGCTACGATTTGTTTGCGGAGGTGTTCATTCTCCTCTATTAACTCTCTATTCATCTTCCTTAGAGAAGCTATAATGTCGTCTTTGTTCAGTTTCATCGTGTCCATTGATTTTATGTTTCCCTCTATTATAAAAATATTTTGTGTTGAGTTTCCTAAAGTGGTTGTCTGACTTCATAAAACTCTTATAACCTTCCCAGGTGTCTATGCGATGGTAGAAGTCTCCTTCGATTGTGTCGAAGTCTTTTAGTTCTAAGAATGAGAAGATCTCTGAAATCTTGAACTTTCTTGCCGACCATCTTTCCTCTGCTGGTCTTTTTACTAAGGCATCTAGACCTTGACCTAACTCTGGATCTACCATCTTGAATCCGGTACCTTTGTCTTTTACATTTCTATTTGCTTCTCGCAAATCTTCTTGTGTGATGATAAATGAAATAAATTCATCATCTAAGAATGTCTTTCCTTCGTGAACAAAACAGATTCTATCGCCTTGATGAATCTGTTTTCTGTGGTGTTGTGGTTGCCAAAAGTTAGTAACACTAACCGGGAATGAGACATAGAAGCGGTCTGGAATCAGATGCTTGCTGATGTTCTGTGCGATTTTAGTAGCCACAAAACCAGCATTGATGATGCCCCAACCGTAAGAATCTCGCCTGCCTATGTCCTTTTGATGGTTCCATGAATAATAAATTGGAATAATTCTTTTAGTTAGGCTTGGCTTCTTTTCAAAAGTTCTACGATAATAAACTGGATCTTCAACCCAAGACCCAATCCTTTTCTTTAACAAGGGGATTTGCTCGTAGTCAGCATTAACCCAAATAGAGCTACAGCCTGCCGAAGCACACTCTAAGATAGCTCCCTGAATAGCATTTACAGTCTCACTAATGTTGATAAAACCATCATCCCAAATGTTATTGTAGATGGAGTAAGGCTTTGCTAGTGGAACGATTCCAACAAGATGTCTATGGTCTATGTTACTCATTTGTTTTATCCACTATGTTATCTGGTAGATCTAGATCGTAATGGGCTCTCTTAAGCCTTTTAAAGTGTTTTAGTTTTGTTACATTGCCTTTAACATGTGATCTGTAGCCATTCTCTTTAAACCACCAAGCGGCTTTCTTTCTAGCCATAAACTCTGTGTAATCGTGAGAGCTTAATTCTTTTTTAGTTAAATCTGAATAACAATAAACTATGTTCTGTTCTCCGAATTCTATTCTCTTAATAAACTTTTCCTCTCCAGTTTCAAAGATTTTTTGTAGTGGTGTAAGCAAGTATCTCTTTTTAATGATGTCGATTACATCGAATCGAACAATAGTCTTTTTTAGATTCTCGATTTCTTCACCATCAAACAAATAAATCTTATTGAAATAAAGCTTTTGAGATGATGTTCTCGTGATGATTGATAAGTAATCATCTCTCAAAAAGATCTTATCGCAAAAAGGAAAAGCTAATTTACCTGCTAAGATCGCAGCCATTTTAAATGTAGCGACCTCATCTTGCTTTTTCTTATCACCTATAAACTCGTGATCGAAATAAACAACCTTCCCGTTGGTTAAGACGGGAAGGTTATTCTTCTTAGAAAAGGTAAATGATTCTAAGGTAGCACCAACTACCAGTTCATCGCATTCAAAAGTAGCTGGTGCGACATACCTTAGCATTTTCCCAGAACATAATTGTCTTCAATTAGAGTTGCCTTATCTCCGAACACATCAACATTACGAAGCATGTGTCCTTCAACTACAACCTTATCGCCTTTATTTAAAACCGAGGCGAACTTAGACTCTGACGAGACATCAACGATTTCCACGACTTCATAGGGCTTTTTGTTTGTTACAACATCGTCAGGTAGATAAAACGAAGGCTTCTCTTGCTCTTCTTCTTCCATAACACTGACCAATAAAAACCTATTCAGCGGAATCATCCTTGTCCTCCTTATCGATAAAACTTGTCTCTACTGCTTCAAAAATCTTAGCAAAGTTATCAAAGTCAATCTGCTGCTCCCACATTCGGTAAGCCTTTGTTGCTAGTGAAATTTCATCCTTATCTAGCCAACTATTCTCAATAAAATTCTTTCGTAGCTCCTTTCGCTGTTCACGATAAGGTCGCATACAATCCTCTACTGCTGCTAGTGATTGGATATACTCTGCCATTTTTTGTGCCTTGTTATCAGCTTCCATTATTTACTCCTATAGAACATTTGTGTCTTGTGCCGATGGACTTACAACTCGACCTGTTGAATAAGACCATCGTGAGACGATTGGCTCGCCTTTATTGCCTCTGTAAGCTACATACCAAACCAAAGGATTCCCCGGCATTGGTTGCCCTTGTCGCCCTGTTTCTGGACATTTAGTAACTCTCTTTAGCTTAATATTATATTTCTTTTCAACCTTTGAGAAGAACTCGTTCGCTTGTTGACTCATTTAGTTTCTCCTGTTGTTCTTCTTGCTCTAATAGTCTAGCAAGATCTGGGTATTTTGTCAAGACCTCGTTAGTGGTCAAATTCTCTTCTGCTTTTAGCTTTTCTACTACTTGTTTAATTTTTCCCATTACCGTCCTCCAAAGACGAGTTATTAAATTGTGACTACATTATAGAACAGGATGGGCTGGCTGTCAAGACTTTTCTTTTGATCTAAACTCTGCTCTCAATTTTTCTTCAAGATATTTTTGTTTCATGGTCTCAAGACCTTCGTCTAATTTTACCATAATTTCTTTGTGATCTTCGCGGTTTTGCTGTAGGAGTTCGTAGTTTCTTTTAAGGGTGTCAACCACATTTTTATTTAGGTCATCATAGCGAGACTGAAAGTTCTTTCTCATGGTGTGATTGGATACTAAAAGAGAAAGAGTCCACATACCAAGTATGCCGTATTCAACTAATCCGTTTAATGCTTCCACCCATTCACCCTCCGTGGTTTATAGGATAAATAGTTTTATTTCCTAAACAAAGCCATTCTCTTGTATTGCTTTATCAGATAGTTCTTGACTTTAATAAAGAAGGACTCTGCCTTTAAAACAAAGTCCCTCATCTGTTCATATTCTGCTCTACCTTTATACATTAATCTTCTTTACGAGATTCTAAAACTTGCTTTCGTAGCTCCTTTAAAAGAACAGTGGCTTCCTGTGCCGCCTTACGAACACGAGTTCCTGCTGCCTTATTACCGCTATCGGTCTTCTCTGCATCGGCAAGAGCCTCTGTAAGCTGTTGAACTACTTGTTCAAGTGATACCTTAACTGACATTTTATTCTCCTTCTAATTGTCTAATAAGATAATCCAGATACCATCTGGCTTTCTTTAGGTCGCCAACACGAGATGACTTGTGTCTTGACCTTGCTACATACTTTACCACGTTTCCCTCGATAAAGTCAAGTCCCCAATCCTGAATTGCATCAATAACCTCAATCTTTCCTTGGTTATAATGGTCAGGATGATTTACTAATTCTGAATAACTTTTTAGTTGATTTCTATCTGTGTTCATTTTTATATTCACTGTTTGTTTTGGATTATACATCTCAAATAATTTTTTTGCGGCTGGGTCTGATTTATTGTCTGGATGTTCAAATGGATCTACAATACCCTCTTCACTATGCATTTCTGTAATCATAATGCCTCCTTGGTACCCCCAGAGGGAATCGAACCCTCGCTACCGGGATGAAAGCCCAGCGTTCTTACCACTAAACTATGGGGGCGATTTTTAGTTCCACCGTTTGTTAAGAAAATCTAAAACATCTTGAGCATGACTACCTTCTTCTGCTGCTTTGATAAGTTCTTCAGCAATCTGAGGATGCTCTCCAACACCGACTGCTTGTGTAAGATAAAGATTTATTTTTGCTTCAGCATTTTTGATTTGAGCCTCAAGTTTCTTTTTTGCTGCTTCTAAAAATAAATTTCCTATTACCATTCTATCCATTTTAGTTTCTCCTAGTTGGCTCCGTGAG
>Ga0208160_1000700_pt1 | contig 15252 bp, 16 predicted proteins | sample CB_VirMetaG_FD_184536 | JGI IMG/M metagenome (GOLD analysis project Ga0208160, IMG submission 184536) | Freshwater to marine saline gradient viral communities from Chesapeake Bay - CB_1504_1 Viral MetaG (SPAdes) (version 4) | ecosystem: Environmental > Aquatic > Marine > Coastal | place: USA... | reverse complement strand
TTGTTCAGCAGCGTAGTTGTCTAATCGATTCTGGTATTCGTAAGGATCAATTTCTTGTAAATCATTTAAGTACGCTTGCTGTATGGCTTCTTCATCGGTTATCGGATATGGATTAGGTGGTGCTGGTACATTATCTATATCAAACTCCGGTCCCCAAAAATCTTCATTTGAGATGTTTTGTTGCGCAATTGCAGCAGATGCTGCTGGTTCCACATACGAAGAAACTTGTGCCGGCACAGCGCCAGCCTGGAAATTACTACCAGCATCACCAAACTGCCCGGAAACCTGTCTTTCAATTTCTGGACCATTGTTATATTGAATTATAGTTGAATATAAATTGGCCTCATAACTTTCGGCTTCGCCAATGGCTTCTTCTAAAGCATTATAATCTGGATGATTAAACAACACCGAACCAGATAGCCCTTTAGCGGACAATTGATCTGCAAGAGCATCTAACTGATTGCCCAAACGAATTCTGTTTTCAATTGCTGCTGCGTATTCGCCTGCTAAATGTTGTGGTACCGGTGCGTTTGCCATTGTTACGTTTCCTTATGTCATTATTTATGGAGTTCATAAACGGCGTATATAATGGCAATAAATCATTGACATCATGTATAAAGATGTTATATAATAAGTGTATTGATATAGGAGCCCTTAATGGCACAACCAGGACAAAAGAGAGTAAATTATCTAAACAATAAAGATATTTTAGCTGAAATTCACAAAAGTAAAAACACATTTTGCGCTTTCCGTGATAAAATCACAGACAGTGATTTTGATTTAATTCTCGAACCAGACGAAAATGGTAAAACTGGCCTTGAGAAAATTAATGTTCGCACACTAAAAGAAGCACGCGATAATCGTGCTGTGCGCTTAACTAAGCTAACTGGCGAAACTGTAGATCCAAAGTCAATTACAAATGAAGACATTGTTATTCGTGTAATGACTGACGAGCACATTCCGCTTGGACCAAAAAAGCGTACAAAAGCAAGCACTAAACCTAAGAAAAAGAAAGCGGCAGATTTGCTTGACGATTTGGATTTAGATGAAGATACCGACGATATAGATGTTGATACAAATGATCCTGACGTTGAAATGGTTCCGGTTCGCTGCAACTTTCCTCCATTTAAGCATTATCGCATTGATGCAGATGGCAATCCATTTGAAGTGGCTCGCAGCCATTGGCGTGGTGATTTTGAAACTGGACAATTTAGTAAGAGCCACGGACGTGTAACAGACAAACTTGCTATGATGTACATGAAATTGTGCGAGCGTTACGCTACACGTTCAAACTGGCGTGGATACACTTATAATGATGAAATGCGTTCGCAAGCATTGCTACAACTTTGCCAAATTGGTTTACAATTTAACGAAGCAAAATCACAGAATCCGTTTGCTTATTACACAGCAGCAGTTACTAATTCGTTTACTCGTGTGTTGAACATTGAAAAAAAGATGCAGAATATTCGCGACGACATTCTTGAACAACATGGGCTTGATCCTTCATGGACACGGCAGTTTGCAAATGAAAACATCGATGGAAAATATCTAAACGAAGATTCATAATGAGTTTATTCAAACGAGCAGCAATTTTTACGGATATCCACTTTGGATTAAAGAACAATGGTATTACGCATTTACAAGATTGTGAAAGTTTTGTAGACTGGTTTATCGATTTAGCCAAAAGTAAGAATTGCGAAACTGGAATGTTTTTAGGCGACTGGCATCACCATCGTGCTAGTATCAATCTGCAAACACTAAATTTCAGTTTGCGTAGTTTAGAAAAACTAAGTGCTGCGTTTGATCAGTTCTATTTCTTACCCGGCAACCATGATTTATACTACAGGGATAAACGCGATATTCATGGCGCAGAATGGGCAAAGCACTTGCCTAACATACATGTAGTTAATGATTGGTTTACCGACGGAGATGTTACTATTGTACCGTGGCTAGTTGGCGACGATCATAAACGCATTCAGAAGATTAACTCTAAGTATGTGTTTGGTCACTTTGAGTTACCACACTTTAAAATGAATGCTATGGTTGAGATGCCCGACACTGGCGAAGTCAATGCCGATGATTTCAAAGGTGTAGAACGTGTGTTTAGTGGGCATTTCCACTTACGTCAAGAACGTGGTAACATTACATATATCGGCAATGCATTTCCGCATAATTTCTCAGATGCTGGTGATGAGCAACGGGGTGCAACTATTTTAGATTGGGACGGCGGTATAGAATTTTATGCATGGGATCAACAGCCAACTTACCGTGTAATTGATTTATCGGCGTTAATCGATCACGCAGATCAAATACTAAAACCAAACATGCATGTGCGAGTTAATTTAGACATTAACATAAGTTACGAAGAAGCCAATTTTATTAAAGAAACGTTTGTTAACGGATATGGTATTAGAGAAATTGGATTATTACCTAAATCTAAAAACCAAGAACACGGAAATGAATATAATGAAACGGTAGTGTTTCATTCTGTTGACCAAATTATCACTGAACAATTGACAAGTATTGATTCAGAATTTTATAATAAACAATTATTATTACAAATTTATCAAAATTTATGACAGTTAGAGACAAATGGACTACTGAAGCATCGCAAGCTCACACAATAGATCCGGATATGTGTGAGTTAATTTGTAAAAAATTTAATGTGTTAGGTATTATAACTTTTAACTTTTTTGATTACGATTTTAATTATAATCGTTTGAGATCTTGGTTTTCTAGTAGGAAAAAAGAAAAATTTGAGTCTAATGATCGTTTTATAATTGTACATTTTGACACTGACTATTACATTAATAATTCGTACGGAGTAGAATTAAATAATTTCTTTACTATATGCGAAGAATTAGACATTCCTCCGTCTACTTTGTTTTTTTATACAAATTATTTTGGTATATCTAACGAAATAAATGAAATTCTCAAAGACTATCATGAAAGTGACCGTCCTACTATTTTTGAAACTATTGTCAATGAATCAAATTACCCGCCAAACGGATATAATAATTTAAATATTAACTATCAAAACATTAAGTATCACGCTCTTTGTATGATGAACGGGTCTAAAAGATCTCATCGTTATGCAACATATAACGAGTTAAAAGAACTAGTTCCTGATAAAATTATTTTAACATTAGGAGGTGCAGGTGACATTAATACGCCTTGATCCACCAACCCGTATCAATGATAAATTCGTAACAAACGGAAATTGTCAAATTGATTGTACACCTGTACAATCTGATATTTTGCATCCACTTATTCCAGACCAAAATTTTAAATTTCAATATCAGGCTGACTTTTATTCATTAGTATCACTTGACATTGCGGTTGAAACTACTTACAATTATCCTTATCCGTATATTACCGAAAAATCAATTCGCCCAATTGCTTGTAAGCGATTGTTTGTAGTTATTGGCCCTCAGGGAATTATTAAAAAACTTAAAGATTACGGGTTTGACATGTTTGACGATTATATTAGTCACAGCTACGATAGCATAGATAACCCACAAGATCGGTTGATTACAGTGACTAATACTATTAAAGAGTTTTGTAGCCGAGATCTTAACGACATTAAAACATTTTATAGAAACAACCAGAACAGATTTGATAAAAATTTTAAAATTTTACAATCGTTAAAGAATAAAGAAATTAAAAGATTAAAAGAATTATTAGATGTTTAAAATTAAAACATTAACAGTTAAAAACTTTATGAGTGTAGGAAATGCTACACAGGCTGTGCATTTTGACCGCAACGATTTAACTCTTGTGTTAGGCAACAACATGGATCTAGGCGGCGACGGCGCTCGTAACGGTACCGGTAAAACAACTATTATTAATGCATTGTCATATGCATTTTATGGTGTAGCACTCACTAACATTAAACGTGATAACTTAATCAACAAAACAAATCAAAAAAATATGTTGTGTTCTGTTGAATTTGAACACTCTGGTGTTGAATATAGAATCGAACGCGGGCGAAAACCAGGTGTGTTGAAATTTTATATCGAAGACAAAGAACAAGAATCAACCGACAACGCACAAGGCGATTCAAGAGAAACACAAAAAGCTATTGAAGATTTGCTAGGTATAAGCCATGATATGTTTAAACATATTGTAGCTTTAAACACATATACCGAACCTTTTCTTAGTATGCGAGCTAATGACCAACGTGCTATTATCGAGCAATTACTTGGAATTACCTTGCTTACTGAAAAAGCCGAAGGGTTAAAAGATCAAGCAAAATCCGTTAAAGAAAGTTTAAAAGAAGAAGAATTACGAATTCAAGCTGTTACAGAAGCTAATCAGCGTATTCAGGATCAAATTGATTCTGTTAAGCGAAGACAACGCATGTGGCTAGATAACCAACAAAAAGATGTTGCTGATTACGAAGCATCTATTGAAGCTCTTGAACATATCGATATCGAAGCAGAAGTAAAAGCGTTTGCTGAAATCGATGCTTACAATAAGAAGAAAACACAAATTGATACACTACAAGGATATCAAACTTCTATTGATGCTGAAAACAAACGTCTCGGAACCAAAATTCAAAAATTAGAAAAAGAAATTGCTTCGCTAAAGAATCATAAATGTCATGCTTGTGGACAAGATCTACACGATTCTAAACACGAAGAAATTTTAGCGGACAAAGAAGGCGACTTACAACAAGCAGCACTTCAAATTGTTACCAACGAAGGGCAATGGGACGAAGCACATCAAGGATTACAAGCACTAGGCGAGATTGGTACTAAACCGCAAACATTTTATAAAACATTACAAGAAGCACTAGAGCATAAAAACACACTAGCAACTGCACAAAAACAGTTAGAATCTAGACAAAATGAACAGGACCCGTATGCAGAGCAGATTGCAGAAATGGAAGCAGAAGCATTACAGGAAATTTCGTATGATCGTATAAATGATTTAAGTAATTTACAAGAGCATCAAGAATTCTTACTTAAACTTCTTACAAACAAAGATTCATTTATTCGTAAAAAGATTATTGATCAAAATCTAGCATACTTAAACAGCCGGTTAACACATTATTTAGACAAGATTGGGTTACGCCATACTGTACATTTTTTAAATGACCTTAGTGTAGAAATCACAGATTTAGGTAGAGATTTAGATTTTGACAACTTATCTCGCGGCGAGCGTAACAGACTTATCTTAAGTTTATCGTGGGCATTCCGCGATGTGTGGGAATCATTGTATCAACCTATTAACCTTGTGTTTATTGACGAGCTTATTGACTCTGGCATGGATACACAAGGTGTAGAAAACAGTTTAAGCATTCTTAAGCATATGAGTAGAGAGCGAAACAAATCAGTTTGGCTTGTTTCACACAAAGACGAGTTAGTTGGGCGTGTTCATAATACACTAACTGTAGTTAAGGAAAACGGTTTCACAACGTATGACACTAACAAATTTTAATGTTAACGATGTTAAAGTGCTGCATGTAGAACCGACTACTGCGTGTAACGCTGCATGCCCTCAATGCTCTAGAGAATTATCTCATCTATACAATGACAACATTCATCGTAATAACTTAACTGTTGAAAAAATTTTAGATGTGTTAAACCACAAATTCATCAAGAACTTAGATAAGATGTTTATGTGCGGCGATTTTGGTGATCCAGCAGCGTCAAACGAAACATTGCCAATTTTTAAACTTTTTAGATCAATAAACCCTACCATTGAATTAGGACTGAATACAAACGGTGGGATTCAAAATGTAAATTGGTGGCGTGAGCTAGGTAAATTATTAAACCAACCAACAGATTTCTGCGTGTTTAGTATCGATGGGTTGCAAGACACTAATCACATTTATAGAAAAAATGTTCGTTTTGACAAAGTCGTTAATAATGCAAAGTCATTTATTAATGCAGGAGGTAGTGCGCACTGGGACATGTTGGTGTTTGAACATAACGAACATCAAATCGACGAGTGTTTAGAATTAGCTAGGAACTTAGGATTTACTTGGTTCCGAGCTAAAATAAGCAAGCGTTTTCAAACAGTTCCGGTTGCTGGACTAAACCCCCCAAAAAATTTCAATTCGCCGGACCTAGTATATACAAATAATATTAAATGTCATGCATTAAATGAAAAGAGTATGTATCTAACAGCCACCGGCGAATTGTATCCTTGCTGTTGGATCGGGAATCAAGTTTTTTCAAAAGACGAAACACTTGATAAAATAATTAATTCTGAGAATTTTAATTTACTAACCAACACATGGAACACAAACCCGTATTCAACATGCGTAAGAAATTGTTCTGTTACAGAACAAAATTTATCAAACTTTGAAAAACAGTGGTTTAGAAACGAACAACTTCGATAACAAAATTGTTACATTTTAGTTACAGGATATAAGTAAGCACGTGCCAAGTCCACAAAAAGCAAAAGGTAGTAATTGGGAACGAGATGTAGCCCGGCAACTATCCGGCATTTACGGTGAAACGTTTATTCGTGTTCCGGGATCTGGTGCGTATGTAGGCGGATTAAATTCTGCTAGAAAAGAATTTTTACACGAAGGCACTATTCGAGTACTAAAGGGCGACATTGTTCCACCTTTAAGTTTTCCTCGTTTTAATGCCGAGTGTAAAAGTTATAAAGAATTTCCGTGGCATCAACTATACACAGGCGACTGCAAAGTTCTTGACGGTTGGATAACTCAGTGCCTAGATGCAGCGGATTCCGGAGATGTAAATCTCTTATTCATGAAGTTCAACCGTATTGGCACATTTTTGGCATTTGAACAGGCATATCAAGATAAATTTTTAACACCAAGTTACACATATTATTCAGGCAAAAACTTAGGCACAAATTGGATTATAACAGAATTAGGCACATTCTTAGAAAATAAACACAATACAAAAAAATTAAAGGAAATTTGCTCTTAGCAGTTAGTAGTAGGCGAGAAAATATAAAGCACAAAACCTGTTAAGACACATCAAAGCACATAAGGTTGGCAGGCCAGAAATAATTCTGCTGTGAAAAAACTGATGTAATAATCAGACACGTACACGTTGAGACACACCCATTGGTGTTAAAGTATTAACGGAGATCGCTTGCTTTGGATCTAAGCACTATTAGTTATAAATGAATGTAAACAGTTAGGAACGAGGTTTACAACACATTGTCACAATGTGGGTCGCGGTAGGTAAGGGAAAAGCGCAGAGTCCCGTTAACAAAGATAGTGTAAAAACTCTAAAACACCTACTTCCGTCATACGAAAGTCTTTTGACCATCAAGTATTATACGGGACCTTAAACAGGTTCCGTATGACTTCAAGATCATTCTCCATCAAGTAATTCTCGCTTCGCTCTTAAAAAAATAAAATTAAAAAATGAAACGAACGAAAGTGAGTTTCAGATGTCGTTAGACATCTCTTAGTGTGTTTAAGATACTTTACATTCAATCTGATTCTAATTAAAATGTAAAGTATCATTTGCGGATTTGAAATAACAGACAAGAAAAAACCCATATGCTTTGGCGTACATATGGGTTTTTGATTAGGCACGTTACATTGCGTAACAAATTTATTTATTCAAATGTATCTGGCCAGTCGCGATAATATGCGTGCTTGATATCTTCGACAAATTGATTAAAACTTTGATGCTTGTTTTCAAGTTCGCCTTCAAGTGGAGCTACACGCTTAAATGCCTCTTCGAGTTGTGCCATGTCTTTGAACTCCATCATAATGTGCCATTCTGGCAAATTAGGGATCGAAGCAAAACCCATTTTGCAACGTGTGATGCGATAGCCTTCGCATTTGCCTTCGTTCTTTAAGTGATCAAGAAAACCTTTCATGTTGTTAACCCAATCAATATCTGAAATGTCTGTGCTCTTTTCGGCCCAGATGTGATAAATGTCCATTATGTCCTTGGTCCTAGTATTTCAAATCCGTCAATTTGACGTTTGTATTCAGTAGCTTCACCTAGATACAAATAGTCAAAACCTCTACTTTTGTAAAACGCACATTCGCTGCGCAAACTGTTAATACCTAAATGTAATTTAGGGTTAGCATAGTTCCACGCAAATTGTACAGCTTCTACGTTCTTGTTATTATACACTCGCATTAAACTAAACGCAACCAACTGATCTTTATCGTAGTAACCAAGAACTTCTCCACCTAAAGATGTATATTCTTCGGGAAATATAGGCATAACTGAGCGAAATCCTTTATGCTTACAATAAACATTATATATGTGTTCGAGTTCTACAGGATCTGGGTCTTGAATAAATTTAAAATTGTCCAGCATTGAATAATTTGTATTTGCTAGACATATTCTAGCGTACATCATTTGCGTGGATCCTCTCTATATAAGAATAAATCGTCTAAGTACTCTGGATCCCAACCTTCATAATATCCTTTTTTATTCAGTTGAGCACTGGCGTCATCTAAGTTTTTAGTCAATGCTGCAATACTTAATGCGTAAGTTCCATGGTTAAAACAAACTCCTTTTTGCGATTCTACATGATCAGGATGATCGCTTAAACTAACCAATCCTGCTGATTTCATCGGGCCAGAGTTTGCTGCGTCAATATGTTCGTTAAATTCGTCGGCTCCCCAGAGTTCAGGGTCGTAAATGTAAACAACAACTTCCCAATTTTCCATACCTTTTTTGCTTAACAATAATAAGTCTAAATATGGATCGCCACCTAACCGATAATCAACTTGATTTTTAAGTCTTGCTTGACGTGCATACGGGCACGGAGGAAACCCATTTAATGCTGGGTGCGGTACTTCAATAAATGTTTCTAACCAGTTTTCAACTGATTCACGGGCTAGTTTTAAGTCCATTAGAAATATGGTAATCCTGTTTTCTTAGTTGTTTCTAAATTATCTTTTAATAATTTACCGATACTTTCTCTTTCATGATAACTTAATAAGAGTGCATGTTCATAACTTAACCCGCCTCGCATGCTCCAACTAATGCGTAGTGCTTCATCTTTAATTTGTCGAGTTTCGTTTTCCATGTTGTCAACTAACTTGGAAATTTGGTCAGAATCTAAGGTTAACAGCCTTATCCGAAAAAATTTGTCATGTCTAGAGTAAATGGTTGTTTGTATTCAAATCCGCAACTAGAACACTTAATGTTTAGTGGTTTAAGTTCGCTTTCTGCTTTTAAACCAATAATACGTTCTTTGATACGATCAAAAATAGTGCGCTCGCAGTTTTTTAAGAATTCATCAATATATTGAGGTTCAGAAACTTCTAACTCGGGAGTTTTAATAAAGAATACTCCTTGACGTACTGCTTTAAGAGTTAGCTCACTTACCTTTTTAAACGCTTCGCTGATTGCAGCAAGTTTTTGTTTTTCGTCCATTTCCGCATCTTGGATAACCGTCATTAATTTTTGTTCTTCAAATTGTAAAATATTATTATCGGTGACTTGTTTATAGCTTAATGGTTTAAAATGAATTTCTAAATCGCCTACTAACAACGGTTCGTTAAACTTAGGGGTTTTTAGATTTTCCATAACAGTTCGAAGATCTAAACTATAAGTTGATTCTTCTGAACAGCTAGGACAAGTTGTGTCGATATCCATAGAGTGACCGTAGCTAGCAATTCTAATAGCAACTAGAATTGCGTCTAAATCTAAACTTGGAACCGCCCATGCATTTTTAATATTTGGTACACAACTTTGAATTACATCAACTGCGGCTTGACCGTTGAACAATGCATCTGGAGTTCTGTATGAAATTTCATCAACAGCAGTCATTGGGAATACTGGATATTCTCCATTTGCAGTTTTATCAATTGTGCCTGGTGGGTAATAGTTTCCGCCACTAGGTAATTTGATATAAATTGATGGGCGTCTAAAATACGCACTTAAAGGGTTATTTTCCATAGATTTTTATACTATAAATATACGTACACATTACTTATGGTTGAAAAATATGGCTGAAGAAATTAATCCTGATGATATAGAACATCTAGCTCATGCAATGCAACGAGCATTAGAAGCTATGCGTCAAGGTGCAGATATACCTGCCGATGCGTTAAAAGTCCTTGCAGGAGCAGGACGAAAAGCTGCACAATCTCAGGAAGATCTAGCAAAACAAGCACAAGCTACTAAACAAGCATTCCTAAATGTTGGAAGTTCAATGCTGAGTTTTGCTGGGCAACTTGGCAGAGGTAATACTTCATTATCTACAATGTCCGGTATGGTTAATGCAACTGGAAAATATTTACAAAATCTATCTGCTGGTTTAGGGCCTGCTGGTAAGGCAGTAGGGAAATTTACTGCACTAATAGCTGATGGCACGGCATATGCAATGGAACGCAACGAAGCGGCATTTGATTCATTTCGTCGTTTAAGTGAACTAGGTGCTGTTGGTGCAGAAGGTATCGAAGGACTATCGAAATCATTTACAACCGGCGGTCTAACTTTAAAGCAATTTGAGCAAATGGTTGCGCAAAACTCACAAGCATTAGCTGGGTTATATGGCTCCGCTGATGCTGGTGCAAGTGAAATTACCAAAGCAATGAATACAATGCGCGGCGGTCTTGATCAACAATTGCGTAGATTAGGATATAGCACCGAAGAAATTGGCGATACTATGATCTTTTACGCAGATCTGCAACGTCAAATGGGACAGCGTCAGCAAATGGATCAAGCACAGTTAACGTTAGGCACACAACAGTACGGTAAAGAACTTGATGAACTTGCTAAACTTACAGGTATGAGCCGTAAGCAGCAAATGAAAGCAATGGAAGATGCTAACAGAAATACACGGTTTTTAGCAAAAATCCAACAACTACAAGCAGCAGGACAAACTAAACAAGCAGATGAATTATACAAATTAAACAACATTTTAGCTGCTGCAAGTCCAGAAATGCAAAAAGCATTCCAAGATCAAGTTGGCGGTTTTATTTCTAGTCAAGAAGCAATTAAAGGCAATATTTCGTCAAATTACGCCTTGAAGAATGCAGTTGATGCAGTAACATCAGGATCGATGGACGCTGTATCTGGATTTAAAAATATTCAAGGTGGGATTAATGAAGTAATACCACAAGTGCAAACCTTTGGTGCCGCAATGGGCGATCAAGGACCATATCAAAACTTGCTAGGTTTAACAAAAGCAGCATCGTTTACTATGGGCGATATTGAAGAAGCTGCTAAACGTAATGCTGAAACGCAAGGGCAACAAGTTAAAGGTTCTAGTGAATCACTTGAGTTAATGATTGATGCTAGCAGAAAGTTAAGCGATGCTGCATCAACACTTGATGCTATTACGCTTGATTTTACTACAATACGTGATGTTATAGGTGGTATAGCAACCGCTGCAAAAGAAGCCACTGAGCTATTAGCACGTGCTAAAGGTGCACCTATTGCAGGCGAAGGTTATGGTGGCGCCCCTGAAACAGAAATTTCAGTAACACCAACCCCAGAAATGGCTGAAATGAAGGCTCTCGATGTTGAGCGTAATAGATTGCTTGACGAAATTAGAGCAACATTACCGGATGAATTTGCTAGTGACGAAGAAATTGAAGCATGGCAAGGACTGCAACAAAGAGTTGATGGTGTTAATCAACGTCTCGATGAACTAAAAGATATTACTGCTGCACAAACCAAAGCTGCACAAGATCAGTACCTAACACCAGTTAGTAAAATTATTGATCAAGCAATTAAAGCCAGTGGTAAACCAATGGGATCAGCTTCGTTACTAGAAGCACTTAAAGGTACAGAGCTTGGAGAGTTTGGAAGTATCTATCATAACGGCGTAGTTGGTCCAGCTAAAGCAGATGAAATACGCAATTTAATTTCTGAAGCTGGCGGCATTTTTAGTGGCGAAGGCGGCGGCGTTAATATAGGACTAATGGATAGTATTAAAAATATTATCAAACGCTCCGATAGCGCAACTACTGTTACTGCACCAGGAGGTTATAATAGAGGAGGAATTGCAACTGGTCCAAAGTCTGGCTACCAAACTACATTACACGGAACAGAAGCAATTATTCCTTTAGAAGGAAAATCAATACCGGTTGAGATTAAAGATAGCCGAGACATGAAGCCGCAAATGGATTTGATGGAACGTCAAATTGCTAAACTAGATGCTGTTATTGATGCTATTCAGAAGCATACAGCAGTATCTGAAAAAATGTTCCGTTCTAACTATAGCTAAATAGTGCTATGAGTTATAAAAAGCATTTCCGAGCAGCAGATACGTCTGGTAAATTTAGTCCACTAGGTAATGGTGGTAATACTTCTAACAATTCACCAAATTTCGCTTTTCGCAATTATGAAAGTGTACTTCCAGAAGTTTACACAGGACATCCAAACCGTGTCGAACGTTACAATCAATACGAAGCAATGGATATGGACTCGGAAATTAATGCTTGCTTAGATATTATTGCAGAGTTCTGCACACAAGAAAACGAACAAAATGGTACAGCGTTTGAAATCAATTTCAACGAAAAGCCAACAGAAAATGAAGTTAACATTATTAGACAACAGCTAAAACAGTGGTCTAAATTAAATCAATTTGAACAACGTATTTTTAAACTGTTCCGCAACACACTAAAGTATGGCGATCAGGTCTTTATTCGTGACCCAGAAACATTTGAACTATTTTGGGTAGAACCAACTAAAGTAGCACGTGTTATTGTTAACGAATCCGAAGGAAAGCGTCCAGAGCAATATGTTGTTAGAGACATTAATCCTAACTTTGAGAATTTAACAGTAGCACAAAAATCTACAAACGACTTTGCTTCTAGTATTCCAACCAGTGCCAATGGCCAACAGTACAATTATAACACACCGGGCGGCGCAGGTGCAGGTATTCAAGGACGTTTTGAAACCGCAATGAACGAATCAGCAATTGATGCTAAACATGTTGTTCATTTAAGTTTAACTGAAGGGCTTGATTACTTTTGGCCATTTGGACAAAGCATTTTAGAAAACATTTTCAAAGTATTCAAACAAAAAGAACTGCTTGAAGATGCTATTCTAATTTATCGTGTACAGCGTGCTCCGGAACGTAGAGTATTCTATATTGATGTAGGTAATATGCCATCACACATGGCTATGAGCTTTGTTGAACGTGTTAAAAACGAAATTCACCAACGCAGAATTCCTACAAAGAATGGTGGTGCTAGTGCAATGGATGCAAGTTATAATCCATTAAGCATTAACGAAGACTACTTCTTCCCACAAACTGCCGAAGGGCGTGGATCAAAAGTTGAAACATTACCAGGCGGTGAAAACCTAGGTCAAATTGATGACTTAAAGTATTTTAATAACAAAATGGCACGTGGACTACGTGTGCCTAGCAGTTATTTGCCAACTGGACCAGATGACTCAGCAACACCGTTATCGGATGGACGTGTAGGTACAGCACTAATTCAAGAATATCGTTTTAATCAGTATTGCCAACGTTTACAGAATACACTTGTTGCTACACTAGATGACGAGTTTAAAATGTTTTTACGCTGGAGAGGCTTTAACATTGACTCAGGTTTGTTTGATTTAAAGTTCAACTCTCCGCAAAACTTTGCTACATTCCGTCAAGCAGAGATGGATTCGGCACGTGTTGGTACATTCCAAGGACTAGAACAACTGCCTTATATGAGCAAGCGTTTCTTGCTAGAACGTTTCCTAGGCTTAACTGAAGAAGAAATCGTTCGTAATGAAGAATTATGGAACGAAGAGCAAGGCTCAAACGAAGACATGAGCCCAGAAGGTGCGGACTTACGTTCGGTAGGCATCATGCCTGGCGGATTTGAAAGTGATTTAGCTGGTCTAGAAGGCATGGAAGCACCGCCGGAAGGTGAAGAAGGTGCCGAAGCAGGTGCTGGTGAAGTACCGCCAATGCCAAGCACTGGCCCAACTGGCGGAGCAGGCGCACCACCTCCGGGCGTATAAAGGTTAAATAGTATTATGAATTTGTTAGAAATGTTTGATCAAGCAGTACCGGGATATCAGGACGTTCAAGATGATAATACTCAGCTTGACGACGAGGCTACACGTAAAACTCGTTTAACACTAAAACAAATTAACAAATTACGTAAGATGCTTGACGTAAGAAACGTTGAATATCGAGAAAAATTAAAGAAGATTCAAAAACAATACGCTGCTCCTGCAGAAGCAATGCAGCCACCGATGTAAGCAGAATTTACTATATCTTGCGGTGAAATCTGACTTTTTCTACCTTTTTCCGCCTTTTTGGCGGTAATATACACATATTTTTGTAAGTCATTGTAAATACATTACACATAAAGCCATACTTTATTGGAGATTAACTTATGAACAAATTTGAAAAATTGATCGAATACGTGATCAATGATGAAGACTCAAAAGCACAAGATCTTTTCCACGAAATCGTTGTTGAAAAGTCTCGTGAAATTTACGAAAACCTAATGTCAGAAGAAGACGAAGTTGATGATCTAATCGACGATATCGAAGCTGATGAAGAAGGTGTTGCTGAAGCCGAAGAAGACGAAATGGACATGGACATGGACATGGGCGACGAAGAAGGCGAAGGCGAAGGCGAATTAGAAGTTGACGCCGAAGAAGAAGGCGAAGAAGATTTAGAAGACCGTGTTGTTGACCTAGAAGACAAGCTAGACGAACTAATGGCAGAATTTGAAGCTCTAATGGCTGACGAAGCTGAAGAGCCAGAACATGCTGATATGTTTGGCGCCGAAGAAGGCGACATGGAAGAAGGCATGTTTGAATCTGAAGAAGAAGTTTCCGAAGACGAAGACGAAGATGCCAAAGCATTAGAAGAAGGTGTTGCTCTAAAAGCTGCTCCTGCTCCAGTTAAAAGCGAAGAAGGCTCTGTAAACAAGAAGTCATCTGTAGCTGCTAATGCAGGCGCTAAAGGTGCAGAAGCTAAACCACAACAAAATGTAGGTGAAGAAAGCGGCCGTGCTGCTCCAACTGCTAAAGATTTAATTGGCAAGGTTGGTAACACTCCTGCACAATCTACACAAAAGCCAAGTGCTGCTCCTAAGGCTAAGGTCAAAGGCGAAGAATCTGGCACAAACGCTAAGAGCACACTATAAGGACACCGAAAGGTATGGCATACTTAAAAGAGAATCTAACCTTTGATGCTGCTAAGATTGTTGTTGAAAGCAGCGGAGAAGGCTCTTCTAAGAACCTTTACATGAAAGGTATTTGCATCCAGGGTGGTGTAAAGAACGCCAATCAACGTGTGTATCCAGTAAATGAAATTGAAAAGGCTGTTTCAACCTTAAATGAACAAATCACAGGTGGATACAGTGTGCTTGGT
>Ga0208160_1000692_pt1 | contig 15374 bp, 17 predicted proteins | sample CB_VirMetaG_FD_184536 | JGI IMG/M metagenome (GOLD analysis project Ga0208160, IMG submission 184536) | Freshwater to marine saline gradient viral communities from Chesapeake Bay - CB_1504_1 Viral MetaG (SPAdes) (version 4) | ecosystem: Environmental > Aquatic > Marine > Coastal | place: USA... | reverse complement strand
AGTATTACCCCAATTTGTTCCTGATGTATTGTGATCTGTCCAGTAAATGTATTGTGATTTATTTTGAATAGCATTTACATAATAGTTGTCATCGCCTTGTGCTGTTTTAGCATCACTTGCTTTTGACAATTTACTAAATGTTTCAATGACTTCGCCTGGAGTTCCTGAAATACCACCGTCTTCGTCAATAACTACAACGTGGATTTCATCACCTGATCCGTTTCTTGTTGAAACGTATGGTGAAGTTCCTGGAGCACCATCTACTGAATCGTAGTATCTCCATCTTCTTTTGATTCTAGCGTCATCAACAACGGCTGTTTGTAATCCGCCTTGTCCTAAAGGATGTTGAACGATTGTTAAATCGTTTGTAGAAATATTAGTTATTCTATATTTCTCTCCAGTAGTAAAGTCAGTTGTAGCAGCTGTTGTAGAAAATTCAACAATGTCTCCAATGTTGAAAGCTGTGCCGTCATCTACAGTAATTGTAGTGTCGCCAACAGCAGTACCTGAACCTTCGTTAACTTGATTTCCTGTTCCTAATGTTTGTTCAAAAGCAGAAGCACTTGGACAAGTAGCAACTAATAAATTGTTACCCCAAGTTCCTGCTGTTCTAGCAGCAAAGTTACCAACGTTTGCCTGACCAGAAGCATAATTATTTTGGTAGTCATCAACATTTTTAATTAATAATGATGATCCACTCGTATTTGCGTTTGTTATACCAGTATTTTGAGCTCGTACAACTCTTAAAGCGTTAGAGTATTGTAAGAAACTTGAAGCACTGAAAAAATACTCGAAAGTATTTGTATCAGGTTTACCAAAAGTGCTTACTAACTCTTGTTCACTTGAAATAGCCACAACTTCATCAACTGGACCTCTATTTGCTTGTATAGCAATAGCTCCAATAGATGTTGATACGGCAGGAATAATTCTTGTTAAGTCTTTTTCCTGTACGAGAACACCTGGTGATACTTGAAATGCCATAGGTTTTCTCCTTAATTAGCTAATTATTATCTTTTCAAAAGTCATAAGTTTTCTTATGCCCATAGTCAAATTTTATTATACTGATATTTATAATTCCCTAAAATTACAAACCTTTTCTAACAACTGGATGCCAAACTGTGCCATATTCATCAGAAAATGGCTTTTCCTGATCTGGTGTACCATCATCTACAAATCCAAAGGGTGCCATATCTTGTTCTATAAGTTTTTCCTGTTCTACATATAGTTGATTTCTAACGTTTGTATTTGTCATTTCTTTAAAAAAAGGTTGATTTGACAACCAACCAAAAATAACCAAACAAGTAATTAAGTCATCATTACAGCCATCTTCGGCTTGCCAACTATTACCTCTTTTACTAAATGTTGACATTTCTTCTATGATGTTAAAATCATTTATTATAAGTTTATCACTTTCAACTAGTGTTTTAAAGTTAGAACATCCTATCTTTTTGATTTGTTTTGTCATTCTGACACCTAGAGAAGTACCACGTCCACTAAATTGAGCTCCTAATATTTGTCCTGCTCTACCTTTTTGAGTTGTCATTAGCAAGTTATCGTACTCTATTTCAAAATGTAATGCGTCTGATATTTGTTGTCCTAAATCATTTACTTCTACAAGTATATGAGCAGTATTATATGCCTTAGCAATTTTTGATATAATATTTGGAAAGACATAAGGTTTAATTTCATTACTACGATATTTTGCTACCACTTTATATGGCATTTGTGAAACATCAAATACAATAAAAGCAGAATAATCTTTTATTGTTCCTCTTGCTACATCAACTGTACAAACATAAGTTTTGTGTTTTTCAGGTCTTTCAAATATATCTACACCGCCGTTTGATTCAATTGGATTTAAATAAGCAAGAGTTTTAATTTTTGATGGTGAAATTAAAGTATCTACTGATCCTAAAAATTCACATTCAAACTCACTGGCAAATTGTTCTTTACTTGTGTTTCTTATTGTTGCTTCTTTCCATTCTTCATCTCTTCCAGGCACTTCACTCCAATGAACTTCTATAGGTATATAATCATTTCTTTTATTTTCTGCGTCTACCCAAAGTTTATAATACATATTCATTCCGTGAGGTGTAGATACAATAATCATTTTTGTTTTTTGACCAGATGAAATTGTAGGATAAACTGAACTAAAAAACTGTTCGGCAATATTAGCTGGAACGAAAGCAAACTCATCAAGGAAAATAATGTTATAAGAACCACCTCGAATAGCACTTGATGAAGTAGCGGCAGCCACAATGGTTGATTTATTTTCTAATTCAATATTACCTTTGTTCCAGTTAATTACACCTTGTTGTAACCATTTGGGTAAGTTTTCATATGCGAGTTGTAAACGACCTAGTATATCTCTTGCTGTAGAACTTTTGTTGGCAAGAATAGCAATATTTGAATTAGGATTAAACAACGCATAATGTAATAGATAAGAAATTGTTGTTGTTGATTTACCTGATTGTCTAGGCAATTTACAAATGGTAAATCTATTATCGTGTATCGTTTGTACAATTTTTTTTTGAAAGTCATACATCTTAAAAGGAACAAGACCTTCATCTAACGATACTATTCTCACATAACTTTCCATAAAGTATAATGGATCTTCACTACACTTTTGATATTCTAAAATTTGTTCTTTAGTAAATTCTTGTGGAGTATTTACTTTTTTTAAATTAGGATTTCCTAAATATGCATCACTCATTCGTTAATTCCTTTACCAACAAAACTTATATAAGAAGTAATTATATATCTATCTTTATTTTCTGGACAAGATTGACCTCTATGTGTGTGTGTAAAATATGCTGGAAAAATACACACTCTACCTATTTTACTTAATACAGTTTTATTATTATAAAATTCAGTACCACAATTATGTTCTGTTAAATAAATTTGTAAACTTAAAACTCTATGTGAAGCAGTAAAACTATGTTCGGAATGCCAATTAGAAAAAGAATTTCCATTTTTAAAACATTTCAATCGTAAATTATTTAAATCCCAAAAAGATGATGTTAAGTTTATTTCAGGATACTTATTCTTATATTGATTTAAAACAGAATATAATTTTTCTATATATGGCAAATCATTTTTATTTTCAATATTAAAATAATAATAATTTTGATTATTTGAAAGTATTAAATTTTCTTTTTTAAATTTTTCTATTATTGAATTACACTCTATTTCAGAAAAAACATTATCAACTGTTAATACAAAATTTTCATTCATTTATTATTATTCCTTCAATATGAGTATAACCCATTTTTTTAGCTGTAGTAACTCTTTGACTGCCTCTTAAAACAACTAATTCTTTCTCTATATATAAAGAACCGTTAGCACCGTATCTAGGTGTTTCTGACTTTGTTCTTTTTTCTACTTCTATAGGATTTAATAATTCATTTGAATTATATAAGTCTTCAAGCACCATATTATTATTTTCATAATATTTAATGTAATTTAAATCACTTATTGCTAACGTCTGTTTCTTTGGATGTGATGTCTTTGCTTTCAATATCTTCATTTTTATTTCTTAACATCTTTTGTAATTCTGCTGTAGAACCAACAAAGAGTGCGTTTTTTATTTGTGGACTTGCTGATTTAGGCAACTCTTTTAAATCTTTTAGTTTCTTTTGTAAGTCTTGTAGTTTATCTACTGTACCAGCAACTTGTCCTATCAATTGACCAGCAACTTCATAAGCTCTAGGATGTTGTCCTTCTCTAGCAATATCTAAAATACCATCTATTGCTTCTTGTCCTCTCTCAATTAAATTATAATAATTTTCTCTACTATATTTGTAATCATTATCTATATCAGGATTATTTTTATCTTCTCTACGAGGTACAGGTGCCTTAAAATCTTTTTCTACTTTAGGTTCTTTTTTTTCAATTCCTAAAATTTCATTTACTTTTTCTTCTAATTTACTCATAATTATTCATCTTCACCTGTTATTGAATTATATTTTTTACCATCTTCATAAAAATTTATTGTTGTAGTAAAACCAAAATCATCATCTGCGTCAGCATTTGTAGGGTCAGGAACAACAATAATTCTTTCTTCTCTCGCTTTATTAGTAGTGTCTGTATCTGTGTATAAATCTGATTGTACTTCTTTTACAACTTTTTGAGTTGACGCAGGACCAAACAAATATGTTTTAGCTGTAAATCCCAAACTATATATTACGGCTCTACGCTTTGTAAATGCTTCAGTATAACTATCTTCATAAGTAATACTATTTAATACAATTGGAACATCTCTTTTTATATTCATATTTGGTATAGCGTTTATAGTTACTGTGTAATCAGGTTGAAAATAAGGTAAAATTTGTTCTATAATTTGTAATCCACCTTCAGCAGTTGCTGTAAAGGCATAAAGATTGTATGAAATATTATATGGTACAGGCATATAATTGAAGTCCATAATTTTACCATCTTTTTCAGACTTTACTTTTCTAAATTTTTGTATTCTATTTAATTTACGAGTATTATCGTAATTAATACTTGCGATTTCAAAACCTAATCTAGGCAAAGTAACGGCAAATTCTCTATTTTCTAAACTCGGTTGTTGATCTAATCTTACTAAAAATTTTTCTTTTGGACCATAAGCTAATGGTACTCGAATAGACTGAACAGTTGTGCCTGATGAATCTTTTCTTTTAATTTGTATATTATTAAATATTTGACCAAAAGCGATGGTCATTTTTCTTAAACTTTGATTATAAAAATATCCAAACATTATTAATAATCTACCTCTCCGAACGGATTACGTTCTGTAAAGTCTAATATATCATCTGCTAGTGATGAAGTATCAAAACCTGCCTCTGTATCTAAATCATTATTATCAGCATAAGGTGATTGTGTTTGTATATTATATGTTTCTAATAAGAAATAATTATTTTCTCCATCAACACTATCATTTTCTAATAACAACGCACCTACTTCATTTTCTAATGATACTTGATGTTGTAATTGATCTAAAGTATATCTATCCTCAGCGGCATCAATAGTTGAAACTCCTGTGTCAATTCTTTCTGAACTGTATTCCCAACGTGTAACTTTTAACTTATAAACAGGTAAGTTACTTAATTGAAAGAAAGGTTCCTGATCTTCAACAAATAAAATTTCAAAAAAGGAATTCATTAAAGGCATATAGATAATATCGCCTTCGTTAGGTCGACCAGATACAATCATTGTACCAGGATCATCTACTAAATCTTTCCATCTTCTTTTTGAAATTGTAAATGAAGTGTCTTCTCTAATTTCTAAACCAAATTTGTTAATGATTTCTTGTTCGCCAGCAAATCCTTCAGTTGTATCAAAATACATTTCAGCCAGATAAGCAGCATTAAATTTAGATGCTACATCTTCGCCTAAAATTAAATCTCTATTGACTAGTGTTCTTGGAAGATAATAGACATCGTGCCCATATATTTTTAGACCTTCTATAATTAAATTTTCATAGAGTCTTTTTTCTTCGGTACTTCCTATACCGTTGCCACCTTGAAAGTAATGATTAACCGGCATTTCATTATCCTATCAGCATAGCTGGATTTAATTCAAAAGTGCTTCTAATTTCTTCTTCTAACTTATCAATTTCTGTAAGTGATTCAGAATAAATTTGTTGACCATTTAACGTAACTCCACCAATCATTGTAACTCCGTTAAACTTACTTAAATTTGCTCCCCACTGTTTTTTAAATAAAGCAGTTACATATCTTTTTAAGTAAATATCATTCCATACGTCTGTATATGTTGCTGGATCTAATTTTCGATAACATTCAATAACAATATACTCGTCTGTTTCTAAATCGTTTGACCAATCCATATCAATGTATAATCTGTTATCGTGTTGATTAAATCGTATTGGCTTTTCACCAACAAGTACGTGATCTAAAAAATCTAAATGTCTTAATACAATATCATAATTGATAACACTCGTAGATGAAAAGTCGTAAAGGTCATTTAATCTTAATTGATATCTTACGTCAAATAAATTTAAATTACCTTTATCTGAAAAAGGAAAGATGTTAATAACTGAAATAACTGTTTCAGGCACTACAAGATAATTATTATCTTCATACCAAGTTGTAGAAACACCATCTTTAGTAGCAGTTTCAGTATTAGGATTTATAGCAGATAACCTTGTTTTGTCAGCAGATGTTAACTTATATTTTAAATAAGTTCTTTTTATACCATCGTAATGATACTGCTGAAAGTATTGTACTGCTTCATCAATTCTATCTTCTAACTGGTCATCATCTACGTTTATTTCTATGACCGGTTTTCCTAGTCTTCTTAAAGCGTACTGTTTTAATTGTTCTCTTGTAGCTGGATTAGCCATTATAAACCCTTATTGTTTTTAATATTTATAATATTAACCGAGAGCGATGGCTTGTGCGATAGCAAAGGCTTTTTCCGCTTTCGTGTCTAATTGTGTTTGTATAGCAGATGTAACCCCATTTAAATATCCAATTTCTGTGTCATCAACGCCAACAACAATCGCTTGTTTAGCATCTAACTGAGTTTGAATAGCACTTGTTACGCCATTTAAATATTGAAATTCAGTATCAGATACAGAACCATTAGCAATTGAACCTGCGTCTAAAGATGATATATTTGATTGTACATAAGATGTAATTTGACTTGCGTTTATTCTTTTTTCAACTGTTCCATCTGATATAGCAAACTGGTCAGTATCAGCAATTGTGATACCTGTTCCATCAGTTAATGCGTCAATATTAAATATACTTTCAACATTACCAAATTCTAAAGCAGTAGCTCCAGAATTTACTTTTAAAATTTGATTTGCTGTTCCTATTGATAATGAAGCTCCAAGTCCTCCATAAGCAAGACCAATAAATTCTCCTGTTTGAAACTCTGCTAATCCTGTAGCATTGTTTTCATCATCAAAAACTGTTCTAATAGGTACTTTTGCTACCATAACTCTCCTTAATTACAATATTTATATATTTTCATAGTTAAAAGGTAAATAACTCAAATTTATTTTGAGTATTTCCATCTGCTTTTGTAAAGTTAGTAAATACAGCTGCTCTGGAAGTAGTAGCAGCCATTGTAAAATTAATAGCAGGTGTAGATAATCCGCTTGCCTGTGTATATAATGGAACTGATTTAGTAGGTATACCTGTTTTAGCATCAGCTTTAGAAATTACGTCACTACCTACTTTTGAACCAGCAGGCAGAGTGGCACCAGAAGCAGAAATTAATATTTGTCCTGTTCCATCTCCTGATATAGTCGCACCTGCCAAATCAATTGTATTTCCTGATAAGTAAATATCTCTCCATCTTCTACTTGGAGATCCTAAGTCATATGTGATATTATTTAATGGTTCTAAATTTGAAACAAAACGTCCATTAACTGTGATTGTATCTTCGGTTGAATCTCCAGAATTAACACCTAAAATAATATCACCTCTTAATGTAGCTGTGCCTGAAACATCTAAATTTCCTGTTGATGTTATGTCAGCGGCTCTAATGTTTGCGTCTGTTAACGTTAGATCACCTGTACTACTTCCTGTAAATGTTCCAGTCGCAAAAGCAATCTCATCTTCAGATTCATCATAACCAATAAACACATTGTTTTCATCACCTCTCTCTAATATTAATCCTATATCTCCTATTGGTGCACCAGTGATACCTGTTCCTAATTCAAATAACTTGTCTGAAACAGTTGCGTTAACTGTGTCAATTTGTGTGGTAGTTCCCTCTACATATAAATTTTTAAAGTAACCATTATTCCAAGCCTTTTGAGATGAACCTATATCTCTTGTTCCATCTCCATCAGGTAAAATATTTTCACTTACAGCATCAAATGATACAGCAACCGCACCAAAATCATATTTGTTAGATGAAGCATTCCATTTTAAAGCAAAACCATCTTGTTTAGTAGAATAATCTACATCATCCAATTCTCCAAGTTTTGTAGAACCACCTCCACCAAGTGATTGTAACTGTAATGTTGTTAATTGTTTAAATCTACTAAATTCTTTTGTTAATTCTTCTAAACCTATTTCGCCACTATCTAATTGTTCTTTTAAAGATTTAGCACGTTTTGTTAATGCTTTGTAAATATCATCTTTACTTATATAATCTTGTCCTGGTTTAATAGGATCACCCACATTCATTTGCATATAAGGTTGTGGGTCTATTTTACTTTCTATAAATGCTTTTACATCATTAACCATACCTATAGGTAATGGATTATAAACATTTTCTTTTTTAGAATTTATATATTTTACATCCAATTGTTTTTCAGGAACACTAACTTTTAATTGTTCTGGAAAATAAGATTGATCTAATAATTTTGTAATATCATTTACTACGTTATGATCGCTTAATGGTTTTGATTTTAAATATTTTTTGTAATCATTTTCAGTAATATCATATTCTATAACTTTTTTCTTTTGATATTCACCTATAGAACCTGTTAATTCAGCAAGAGATTGTAATAATGCTTCTTCATCTACTGATTTTTTAGGTTTAATTTCTTCTTCTACCTTTTTTACTTCTTCTTTAACTAACTCATCAAACTGTGGCAGACCAAATAGATGTTCTAATGCTTTTAACTTTTGATCTTCGGTTAATTTTTTCTTTTCTTCTATTTTTTTTGCTTCTAATCTTTTTTGTATTTCTTTTTCATTTTCTTCAGCAATCTTTTTCTTTTCTGCGTCTATTTTTGCTTGTTCTTCATCTTTCATCTTTTGTAAGATGTCTTCGCCAGCAAGTTGATTAAAAAATTCTTCTAATTTATTTGACATTAGATTTTAGTTGCTTCTGGATGAACAGTTATCAATCCATAATGTACTTTTTCAATTGTTGAATCTGATAGTATTAATTCTACATCATAAACATATCTACCTGAAGTGATAGCAGCCGTTGTAGAGTTATTTAAAGTTAATTTATATGTACCATCTGCTCCAGAAACAATTGTAGCAGTAAATGTAGCAGTGGCTGAAGAAGAGTCATAAGACTTTCTCATTTGTGCTTGAAGTGTCAAACCAGAAATATTATAAGCAGTTGTACCGTCAGTAGTTACAGTAAATGTTCTACTGAAATCAGCACCTTGATCTATACTAAAATTTTCTGCTGTTTTTTGAGTAACTGCCATAAATCTCTCCTATACATATTTATAACAAATTTTTCTGTATTTCTCTTAAAACTATCTTATCAGTCCTTGATTTTAAAAATCTTGTATATCTATTATATAAAGGAACCCACTTTTCCCAACTAGATGATCTAACGCAAGTTTCTGATAATGTGTTTAATTTTTCACTCATCTCAAATCTTTTAATTTCTATGTTCTTATTTGTATCAAAAGTAAAATAAGCCAACGGCTCACCTTTTGTAAACTTAATTTTACTATTATAACAATTAAATTCTAAATTTATTGTTCTAAACCACTTACTAATATTGATAGAACCAGGAACAATATTGCCATATTGTGTATAATTACACTGTGAAAAAAAAGGAGAAGTTAAAGTCATATTAATATTTTCTTTACTAAAAAATATATAAAACATACCTAATACAAATAAAAAATTGTCTTTTAAAGAAGGTAAATGAGGAACTTCCGTAGAGATGTGTTCTTTAGTAATAGGTATAATTTTATTATCTACAATAGAATATTCACAATCTATAGGAGTTTTTATAAAAAAAGTTTTTTTTAATTTTTGTGAAACAGCAGGACAAACTAGTAAATTTTGTTTTATATCTGTCTTTGAAATATTTTTATATAATTCATCATATAAATTATAAAGTTGATTATATTCATCCCAACCTGTGTTATGATGTAATGTACTCCAATAAATTTGTATTTTATCTGTTATAGGTTTTTTCATCATTATGTAAAACTTTCATATTTTCTATTTTTTCATTACTTTTTGCTAAATGTGGTATTAGTTTAGGCGGATCTTCTCTAAACAATTTTTTCCACAAAAACTTTATTTCACTTTCAAAATTTTCAAACTTCGCTGTATAATGTAAAACACTTTTACCTGTATCTGCTAAAGTATAGTATGGTGTGTCTATAGGAAACTCACCTCTTTTTAGATAACAACTAAAACAGCAACCATAAACAGGATGAGATTGATGATAATGAGATATTGTTTTAGTAATCATATCTCTTTCAAACGTAAAGATAAAATATGTTTTTAAAATATTTTCATCTATTATCTTTAAATCTAATAAAGATTGAACTGACCAAAACTCTTTTAATGGATCTTGTTTAGGGGGATTTTTTAATATGTGTATATCACCGTGTTCTTCACTATAATAAGGAAGTGTCATATTTAAAAATGATGTGCTTCCTGTTCTTCGAGTACGGATATATAAAAATTTGTACTTGTGCGACAAAAACATAATATAAAAATATTAATTAATAATATTATTTAGTAACGAATATAAATTCCGCCTGCTCTACCTCCGTTACTGTCTGGACCACCGCCTCCAGTTCCGTCAGCATTATTACCTAAACCGTTTACTCCTGGACCTCCGTTTGGATTTACCGGATCATATCTATCTTGTGAACCAGCACCACCGCCACCGAAATATCCACTAGCACCATAAGATGAGAATTGTGAAATATAAACTCCTACACCACCATCACAAGTTCCACCACAACCGTGTGGTTCTTCACCATTTCCTCCAGAGCCGCCGCCACCGCCGCCTCCCCAAAAGTAATGTTGATTTCTTTGTCCGCCGCCTCTATAACCCCCATAAGGTGTTCCACCATCAGCAATATTTGCATTTGTTGAAGTGTAAGGATTACCAGCACATCCACCTTGTCCTCCTTGAGGACTTCTTCCACCAGTGTTTGCGCCACCATTATCATTGGCTCTTCCACCGCCTCGAGCAGTAATATTAGTTAATACTGAATCAGTACCAAATTGTCCTGGTGAACCTGCAGCACCTATTGTTATAGGAATAGAACCTGCTGTTAATGGATGAGAGGCTTTATAAACGATACCGCCTCCACCGCCACCAGCTTTAGATCCACCTCCACCGCCACCACCAACTACTAATACTTCATAGTTGCCAGTAAATGGAGCAACAAATGTATCGGAACCTGATGCTGTAAATCCTGCTACAGTAGGAGCAGCTATTGTAATACTAAATTCTCTTGTAGCAAATCTAATTGTACTATCAGCATCACCTGTTTGAACAGCAGCTTTTATTGTAAATGTTGAAGTAGTATCTGAACCAACAGCGTCAGGAGTACCTGAAATAACACCTGTACTTGTGTTTAAACTCATATTTGTCGGTATATTTCCAGAAATAATACTATAAGAAATAGTTTGACTATCTGTAGTTGTAGCACCAGCATTAAATGTAAGTCCTGCCGCTCTACCTGAATCGTATATTGTTCCTAAAGAACCAGCAGCATTTGTAAATGTTGGATCACCTAAAAGTGAAATAGTTGCTGTGCTTGTTGCTGATAAACCAGATTGTTTGGTAACTCTAACTTTTAAAGATGTAATGGAAGCACTAATAGGACTTGAATCAAATCCTGTAGTAGCAGTTATTTCTGATGCTGAAACTACTGTTACAGTTGGTGATGAAGCAACATCAGAACCTGTTGAAGCATTGACAAATGTTACAGTTGAACCAGATTTAAATCCTGATCCTGTGATTGTAATTGTTGTATTAGCGTCTTCGTTATAGTAACCGCTAACAGAAGATATGTTTGGTGGTAAATCAATTGCTTGAAATTCTGTACCGTTTGCTTGTTCTAAATTTCCTGTAGTTGTGTTATATCTTAATAATCCTGCCGTAGAAGAAGGTCTTTGAGCAGTTGTGCCTTTAGGCATTACAGTTCCGTCAGTAGAACCACTTAAATCTATATTTGTGTTTTTAACTTTAGTTACCATTTTTTTCTCTCTTACAAATTATTTATTGTTAAACAGGAAACTCCACAATTACAATTGTATCTATTCCTGTAGGAGCAGGACTTATTGTTAAACTTGTTCCCGCAATTGTATAGTCAGTTGAAGGATTTTGATGTATACCATTTATAAAAACAGAAACTTTATTTACATTATAATCTTCAGTGACAGTAAATTGAGTTGTAGAACCATCACCTGTATAGTTTCTAACTTTAATTTCTGTAGGTCTGTCTTTTTCATTAATATATCTGACCATTATTAATCCTTTATACGTCTTCTAATACTGAAACTGTTACATCTACTGATGTCCCAGCATTACATTCTGCTCTAACAACATCACCTGCTGAACCACTATTTTGAACTACTAATTTGTTACCTTGCATTATTTCTACTGTTGTGTTAGCAGGAACTTTTAGACCTTTGACAATATAAACATCATTTGTATTATCATAATTATCTAAAAATATTCCAACAGTTTTTTCTAATGCTGTTTTGTTACAAATAGCAATACCAATAATAATAGATTCGAGTGCTGTTGCGCCTGCGCCAGCCGGAACTGTATATACAGGATCAGCCGAAGCACCTGTACTTGTTCCAACATCTGGTTTAGCAAATCTTTTAAAATCGTTAGCCATTATTAATACCCTTTATTGTTATATTTATACTCTTTATTTATCCTAACGCTATTGCTTGAGCAATCGCAAAAGGTTTTGTTGCCACAGATACACTATTTACTTGTATATCTGTTGAAAAATTAGCAGTGCCAGAACCAGTTACATTGACTAAACCAGTTATAGAACCACTTGTTAATGTTGCCGTACCATCTGTTAATGTAGATGAAGTAAGACTTGTTAAACCTGTAACAGTAGTATCTAAAGATATAGTTAATCTATCAGTAGCACTGACTACAGCATTAATATTATTTGAACCAATTACATTTAAAGTATCACCACCTTGAATAACTTGTGTCGTAGATGATGAATCTCTAATTGTAAATTCTGAAGTACCAGCAAGAGCTTCATTAATAGCAGCAACTAAAGACGTTTTATCTGTGGTATTTAAATTATCTAAATCACCAGAATCCGTACCTAAACTATTAAACGTTGTTCTAAACGTTTCTAAAGTATCTGTTGTTGCTACTGATCTTATTGTCATTACTTATTAATACCTTTTATTAAATTTTTTATTTCTCTCAATTCTGCTTTTAGATTATTTATTTCTTTTACAGCATTTCTTATTTCATCACCATGTTGTTCTCTTGCTTTAATTCTTGCCATATATGCCCTATATTCACTTCTATTATTATGTATTACAGCAGATGTTTTAATATCTCTTACTAAACTTTCATATCCTTGTACTTTTAATCTACTCATATTAAACTGCTAATGCGATAGCCCTCATATCTCTAATAATAGGCGGATAAGATGAAATAGTGCCTGTCATTGTAATTTTAATTTGAAAAGATGTAAAGTCGTGTACACCAGTTACACTATATTTGTATTCTTTAAATGTAAGGTCATCTTCAGCAGGAGTTACAGTTGTATCTTCACTTCCGTCACCATTAAATGCGATCCAAGTTTTATCATCAATTTTTTGTTCATCTTCAGCGCCTAATACTCTATAGTAAACTTTTACATTTGAACTTGATCTTACATTTTGAGTTAATCTAACATCTAAAGATGTTGAAGAATTTTCTAAAATAATTGGTTTAGTTAAGTACACAGCGGCTGTTGATGTTCCAGTTGAAGCTGTATCAGAAATATAATCTGGTGTATTACCAGAGTTAGGATTATTTAATCTATTAGTAATTGTAAAAGCACTCATTCTTTGAGTATCTAAAACAGGAGAAAGTTTTGTATTAGTAGTTGTAAACTCTAAAACAGTCCAAAAAGATTTTTGTCCTGACATTTCATTTGTTTCATTTATACCACTCATTACTGCTTGTGGTGATGTAAAGTAAATATTATCTTTATTAACAACGGCAAATTTACTTGCGTTACTAGTTAGACTAAATTCTGATTCAGCACCGTGTAATGATTTACCTGTTGTAGGTCTTACATAGTAATTTATACCTGTACCAGGCAATTGTAAAGTTTGTATTCCAGATAAGTTTAATACGTCATAGGTTCTATTTTGAGTTGCTGTAACAGCTGTTCCCCCAACATCACCTGTTGCTGTGGCTGTGCCAGCAGTTGTAACATCATAACTATCAAAAGTAATATTTGAAATTGATGTGTATGTTCCATTAATTTGACCTGCGGATAGTCCATTATATGTTCCTGCTGGAACACCAGCAATTGTAACATTATTAGATGTACCGTGCATTCCGTGATTTGGATGGAAAACTCTTATTGTACTTGAACCATTTGTTGTTCTAATTGGATTATTTTTAAGTGTTCTACTTGGTAAAGTATCATTTGTTAATGTAATTGTACCAGTAACATTACTAAATTCTGCTCTCTTAATTTTAAATTTAATATCTTCGTTTTGATCTGCTGTCCAAGTAACACCATTTTGGGATTTAAAGAATACTCCAGCATATGGTTGTTGAGAGATCGTTCTGTCTGAATCTAAAGCAGTTTCACCTAATCTCGCTACATATACATTGTAATCTGTAGAGTTTGCCATTAAGACAAAAGCATATTCTGTATTTTCTTGTACATAAACAGGACTATCAAAAGTAAATGTCGTTGCTGTTGTACCATCCGTGCTTGTGTTAACAGAACTTGGATTTAAAGTTTTTTCAGCAAATGGTAAAATACTTTGACCTGGATAACCATTAACTGTATTTCTAATTTGTAAAGTAACAGGAACATTTGCATCTTTTGAACTAAAGTAAATATCTATTGAAGTTAAGAATACACCACCCTCATCATCAATCATAAACGTTTCAGCTAACGGATCGTGGTAACCAATAACTCTAGCAGCACCTCTAGTTACATCTGTTCTAGTTACTGCTTCAGTTTCATTTGTTGCTCTAAATTCTACGCCTGCTGTTCTGGTTGAAATAATTGTATTTTGTACGGTTTCTATAATACCTCTAGCGATGTATTCAGCATTAGCAGCGGTATCTGGAGCAGTTGTTAAATCATTTGTAGATGAACTTGTTAATCTGAATACTCTTTGACCTGTTCTCCATCTAGGATTTGCGTCAACTTTTGGATCAGGTATAGCAAAAGTACCTGAAACAGCACCGTTTGAATCAGTAACTAAATTTCCACCTAAAGAACCGCCGTCTGGTGTTATATATGAAGAAATATCATCACTATCAAAAAATGGATATACTCTTGTATTTGGTTTTAATCTTGTTGCTGAAAATGTAATTGTTCTACTTCTAATAAATGGAGAAAAAGCAAAAGATATAACTCTATCACCTATATTTTGTGTAATTGTTTTTGGAACTAATACTTGTCTAATACCTGTTCTTGTTTTTGTGCCTGTTCTTGTAGTAGTAGTAACTTCACCTTGCATCCT
>Ga0208160_1000689_pt1 | contig 15439 bp, 25 predicted proteins | sample CB_VirMetaG_FD_184536 | JGI IMG/M metagenome (GOLD analysis project Ga0208160, IMG submission 184536) | Freshwater to marine saline gradient viral communities from Chesapeake Bay - CB_1504_1 Viral MetaG (SPAdes) (version 4) | ecosystem: Environmental > Aquatic > Marine > Coastal | place: USA... | reverse complement strand
ATAGTGCCGCTCTAAAATTAATCTTTCTTCTCTTGTCCATCTCTTCAGTTTTTGCGCCGTAACTCTACTTCTTTTTATTTGTATAGCACTTCTACTTCTGTGAGGAAACTGTGCATACAGTTCTTCAAGTGATAAGGTACGAAGCAATTGTATTTCATCTTTTGTCCAGTTCATAAAAGGTTCTCTTCTCTAAAAATATATTATATCAAACTCTGGAAACAAAGTCAAGAAGAATTTTATAACCTATTTAAAAATAGTATATAATTTTACTTCCCTAAAAGGAGATTTCATGGTATAATAAATCCTTAATTGATAGGAACTAAGGTCTAATTGAGATTCTTCACAACCCTAAGCAAAATCAATTTCTTTAGATATTTGTGCAATTGAACTGGAAGCGGAATAAAGGGAGCTTCCGATGTTCGAATCCACAATATTATTTACAGTGAAATTTATTTTGCACAAACTCGCTAACGAATCCGCTATAATACATCAATTACATGACCAATTTCTAATGACCACGATAATTTACTATGACTTATACGGGGTCGAAAGGCAAAAACAAAGCTCCCTGGTCCAAGAACCCTTTACCAAAATAACTACCAAATGGGCCGTTTGCGACAAGCGCTTTTTTTACGTCTTTTTCTTACTCTTTCGGCTAATTTTCGTTACTTTTGTGGAATTGTTACTGGTGGCATCGTGACTGTAGCAGGTTATTCTAGCTTCGGTGGGTTATTCTAGCTTCGGTGGGTTATTCTAGCTTACGTGGGTTATTCTAGCTTTCGTGGGTTACTGCTCTGATTACTTTAGATGAATTATTTGTTGAGCACCCGCAGCGATTTTGCTTTCAGGTTCTCAATTTCAAGGCAAAAAAAAGCTCTCGTTATGAGAGCTATTTCTTTGTTGCTACTTCAAGCATTTTTAAGACTTGCTTTGGTGCTTTTTCGAGTCCTGCAAGTATCTCCAATTCTAAGTTCAGGTTACTCGCTATGGTGTTGACCAACTCGACTTTTGTTATTGGCTCATTTCCAGTTTTTGACTTGTATATCGACCTCTGGTAAACTCCTTCCCTGCTCAGCTTACCGATGATTGACTTTTCACTTCTTGTCATCAATTTTGCTAGACTTTCTACAGTTTCTTTGGTTGGGTTGGTTGTATACTCGTTAATCATATACTGGGTTTCTTCTTGTGTATAGTTCATTCTTCTTCATCCTCTATTAGCTCTATCAAATGTGGGGTTCCTTGCTCTCCCCATTTGATTGTAAAGCTGCCATCTACATTGTCTACTACAAGAGCTAGTGTACTATAGGTAAGAAGTACAACATCTAGCTCATCTGCGGGGATTAAATCAGCATACTCTGCAAGTTTTTCGTTATATTCTTGTTCTAGATTATAGGTTTGCTCCTCTATTATACTTAGCTCTCCATGCAATCGGTCGAGAATAAAATAGGCTTCATCAAGTTTTTCAGTATGCTTGTAGAGCGAGTTTTTGCGATTAGCGATTTTGCTTTCTGGAAATTTAATTACATTCATTCGATTTTACCAAGTTTGTCTCGACCGTATACTTGAAGAAGGTATAGCTCTTCTTGAGTGTTTGGTACAAAAAATCGTACATCTGAAATAAGCCCCGTCTCTTGCTGCTTTGCAAGTTCGAGGGCTCTCATATATTCTTCTTCACGGGGTTTTCCGTCTTGTACTACTTTGATTCTCATTCTAGTCCTCCAATGAGTTGTTTCATCAGCTCAAATTCTCCATAAGTTATACTGATTTTTTCGTCCCCGCAGCGCCTTCCTATTTGAATGTCTACACCCTCCCCATTTGCCCATTGAGTAGCTTCGATATAATCCTCCTTATCAGCCAGGTAGCAGTACTTAGCAGAGGAGCCTATAATTGCATTACGTGTATAAGAGTGCATAGTTTTCCTTTAGTTACTCGCGTGATAGCATATCTTGAAATTCTTTTGACCAAGCCCAATTTGACACAATCCAATCATCAACACAGTCAGAAAATGAATAGTGTTCTTCAAAGTGAGCTTCACCAAATTTTTTAATCATTTTCTGTGACCAATATGTGTAGTATTGGTCAATTATTCCTTTTTCTGTAATACTCAGAACTACACCGTCATCCATATCATAGTTCGGATAAAGCCAAATCTTAGCGGGGTCGTATACATGTTTTCTCATTATGTGAACCTTACCCCGCTCTGAGCCAAATCATCAATCAATTGAACAACTGTCATTCCTTTACCAATTTTTTCGTGAAAAAACTCTTTACTTCCTCCTGCGCACACTATAGCAACCATTAGTGATTTATACATTTCGAGCCTAGAAATCTCTACGGGGTTGCTTCCACCATAGATTAACTCTTGAATAGATTTATTAGTCATACCTATACTCCAGAAATTGGTGGGTCTAGTAGGATTTGAACCTACAATCAACTGATTATGAGTCAGGTGCATCAACCGTTATGCTATAGACCCAAATTGATTTTATACTACATCTATATCTTCTTCGGAACCAATGACGTATCCCATGCCTCGAAGAAAGTTTATCATTGCTTGTAAATGAGTAGGCCAAGTTGCAGCAGCGTCATGCTCATGGGTTATTTTCTCATTTTCACCTTCGTAGGTTATAACTATCTTAGCCATATATTCTCCATTAGTTTCAATAAATTTGGGTGAAGAGGGTAGGATTCGAACCTACTGGCTTGGGAGCGACCACAAAGCTTATCCATATTAGCTTCTCTCTTCAATTAGTCAAATTCACACATTCCACAAGCGTACTCGCTTACATCGCTACCATGCTCGCAGATGTACCAAGGTCGAACATCTTGGCATTCATCACATCGCAACTCGTCGCCATATACGCTCGTGCTACCACAGGTCATAACGATTGTTTTATAATCATAGCCAGACCGTACATGCTGTTCTACTTTATTAGTACACATATTCTATCCTCTTAATTAAATATACTAAATTAATACACTTAAGTAAAAGTGCCTTTTTACCTAGATTAACGAGAAAAGGCCAAAACCGGAGTATATAGACTTGTACTCAAAGCGAAGGATAGGTCTTCTGCCTACTATCTGCATATTTAAAGAGCCAGAGATAGTTCGGCTCTAGTGCTTAAGAAGCACCAACTACTTCTCATTTTATAACCCTGAGTAGCTTAGGTTTGATAAGATGGATAAAGTTTCCTATCAGTTATCGCCTTTGCGTCCATTAATTCACAGTTAGGTACTGCTAGACCTTCGTTCATTTACTCAGAAAATACTTGTTCAAAGCATCTAAGTCAGCTTTGGAAGCCTTCACCAGCGTAGGCAGTTCAAAACCTATAGCATTTTCAATGTTGGCTACAATTTCTTCCTTTCGAACGATTGGAGCACCAGCTTTTGTTACTCGTGCAGCTGCCTTATACACCCCCTCACGAACCAGCTTAGCGATAATAGAGCGAGAGGCTTTATTATATTCTGAAGCCAGTTTATCTACTGTTTCACGATTAGGATTTGCTGTGTATTGTTCTACAATCTTTTCTACCATTTCTTCTGTGTAATTAGCTGCTTTGTCTGCCATCTTTTTCTCTCCTTTTTCAATTTTTAAAAACATATTATACTTTTTTCTGAGGTACTTGTCAAGATTTATTTTTTTAAGTAATACATTCTACTTCAAATATAAACTTAACCATAGGTATATTCGCTTTTACCATAGGAATAGAACATCTACTTTTTATCTCTTCGACGGGTATTGAAGAGCAACTAGCGAGAAGAAAACTCATAAGTATTAGCCTCATTCCGGTATTACACTCCAAAACATTTCGTTTCCATACATATACTCTACTAGAGTGTCTGTATCTAAAGAGCAATCTTCATAATCGCCCTCTTCCATCTCTGCTAGCCAGTCTTGCACTTGAGCATACCACTCTTTTTTCGTGTAGTAAGTAAACTCACAATCTGCTACATTAAAGGTCACTACATAGTTTTTCATATTTTCTCCTTTCTTTAATTTATGAAAGTATTATACGCCCTCTTGACCAGGCTGTCAATAACTTTTTAAGAAAATACGGTAAGCGAACGGATTCTAATCCGGGGGGCCCATTACGACTGGAAAAAATCAAGTTTAATTTGCTATAATCTACCATAATTTTCAGCAGTTTTCTCGCCCCCGCTCCAATTTGCCAGGATTTGCTACTGCCAGGGCGCTGGTGGGGATTTGGAAAATAAGACTTGACTTTCTACTTAAAAAGTGCTACGGGGTCGGCGACAAGCGGGCAAAAAATAATCGTTGACCTACTACTGGCGCAGCCCACGAAATTCTGGGCAATTGCTACAGGCGCGCTGCAGCGGAGACTACTGCATTTATTTATGAGCACCCGCAGCTATTTGCGCAGGACGCAAAAAATAGTCGTTGACCTACTACTGGCGCCCCCGCGCCAATTTTAGAGCAGTTGCTGCCGTATGTGCAGGCGCTGCGGGGTCTAGGAAATTGTTTGTAATTGCCCGTGATTCTCAGAGACTACCTGATTTGCTGAGAACCCGCGGAGAGTTTCACGCACCACTCAGAAAATAGTCGTTGACCTACTACTGGCGCCCCCGCGCCAAAAATATTATACAAGATATTTTTGGCCTATGCAACTACCGTTCGTCGGAAAAAAAGTGGCACGGATTATGCTAGCAAATCCTGGCTGAATCAAAGTGATATCAGCGCCCCTTTTTTCCGTCGTTAGTTTAGGTCATAAATATCTGACAAAATGTCGTTTAATTTTTTTAGTAAAGCCACCCGCCCCTCTTTTTTGTCGTTATAATCAATAACATTCCAGTCCTGGTTTTGCGAATTGAAAAGCGCCTCTTTTGCCAGTGTCATTTTATCATACGATGAAAGCGCCATTGCGTCATTGTTAGAATATTTCCAGCCCCTTAGTAAACTTGTTTTTCGGTCGGATAGTCTGGCGTTCTGTTCATCCTGTGAAATCGAGAGCCAAAATTTAATAATCAGAACGCCATTGTTGGCTTCGAAGCTGGCAACATTTCGCATGAAATAATTATATTGTTTTTCAGTGCACCACCCATTCACATATTGCACCAGTGCGCGGGAGTACCAGCTACGATCGTAGAATGATATTATCGGAGAATTCATAAGAGGCAACCGATTATGCCACCAGCTAAACCAGCCTTTCATCTGCGCCTTTGTTGGCTTGTTAGTAGTCATAACGCGGTAGTCAATCGTCGGCAGATAATGCGTCAATTCCCGAATCGTTCCCGACTTGCCCGCGCTGTCGCGGCCCTCAAGAATAACAGCAATCCGCGAAAATCCGCTATGGTTAATTTTGCTAACAATTTGGTTTAGTCGTGTTTGCTCGAATTCTAAAATATCCATTATGCCGCACCTTTATTGTGTCGTTAGTAAATCCTGGCGGGATTTTCACCCGCCCCTTTATTTTCTAGTTAGCCTTGAAGTGGTCACGCACCTGCACCTTGCGCCAGTCAAAAGATAATTCAGGATTCAGATAGTCCTTCTTTGCCGTAGTGTTTACCAGCCTTTGAAGTATAGGCAACTCATATCCAATAACGTCCTCGATAGCAGTATGTGGTTCATCTGGCAAATCAGGGTCATTTAAAATAAACCGCGCCATGATTTCCGCGTTAGTCTTAAAAGACATATTGCCGAATTTTGTTGGTGGATTGAAGGCGTGACATTGCAGAGCAAAGTTACGATAATTTTTCGTTAGCGCCCATTTAGAAAATGCCGCCCGCCATAGGCAAAAGCGCCTTGTGAACCCTGTCAGGTCAATGCCTGTTTTTTGGCATTTATCAACATCGAAAGGCAGATTATATGCCGTCAAAATAGGATTGTATGTTGCCTGTGCCTTATCTAGCCAACGATTAATAGCAGTCACGCTGGCAAGCATACGGGAACCGTTAGCAAGCATTTCACTATAAGCGTCAAAGCGGCGGTCTTTTCCTTGTCCCGACCAGATTGAACTGGCAGGCTCTCCCGATATATAAAACAGCGGATCGTGACCGAATACGCCATTTACAAGTACAGAACACGAGGTCTGGATTTCACCTTTTTTATCGACAACGATTGCACCAAAATCCGCAACCGTATCGGCCATTGTAGTTTCTGTGTCCAGAATCAAAAAATAGTCTTTCTTTGCCATGATTAAGCCACCTTCAAATTGTTGTTAGTTTGGACAGCATCGACCACATTTAGGCCAATGGATTTTAATGCTTTTATGACATTTTGGTTATCATCAAACATAACCGCCCCTTGAATGAATCGTTTCCAGCTAATACCTTGCGACTCGACAAAATCATTTAACAGGCGAATTTTTAATTGAGCATCGCCCGAAGTGTCGCCCTCTGGCCTCGACAAAATGTAATCCGCGAACAAACCATGTTCCTGCAAAAAATAATAATCTGCGGATGCCATAACGCGAGCCGTGCAAACAATGATTCTCACATTTAGATTATCAGTCAATGACAGCCACTGGCTCGCTAGCGGTAACAGTGTATCCTGTGCGACCTTTTCCGCTGTAGAATTCTCGCGCCAGTGTACCAGGTCAAGCGAGCCATCTACCAGATATGATTGCCGGTGGCTGGAATTGATAATGGTATGGTCAAGGTCAAAGATGAAGTATTGCATATGTAAAACCTATTATTGAAGAAAAATTAAGTAACAGTAAATTCCAAGTCTTATTACAAGCCGCTTGAATTGATAGCAGGAACAATCCCAATATGGCGAGCAGTAAACCGTTCTGGCTCGCCATCTGGAAAGAGGCGGCTACCATAACCGCCGCCCCTATCCATCCTGCTATACATGCAAAGCGGCTAACAGCTTTCCCAATGCGGAACCCGTGGCTTTTTCTAAGCCGGTCAATTCATCCGTATCAACCCCAATGGTTGATGCAATCGAGCCTACGATATCGGCTTTGCTAGCGCCTTGCGGCTTTTTCTTAGCAGGTGCTGGCTTGCTGATATATTCAATTTCCTCGCGCTTTACTTTCGCGATAATAGAGCGAACGCCTTTTCCTAGTTCGATTGCGAGTGCTTGCGCTTTCGCGTAGTCGATTGGAGCAGCAGAATGCAAGCGAGCTACCATTTCTGGAGTGTAGTTAACAGCGGTTTCTTTAGTAGTCATAAAAAATAATCCTTTGATTAATGATAGATAATAGTGTACCTTGTGCGCTCAAAGCGAGCGCATAAACAAGGTCTTGCATTTTTTCTCTTTCTTTTTTCCTCCCGTTCCTTGCTGGTATGAATGTCATTATACGCACTTTTTCCCGTAATAGAAGCATTTCGACAATTATTTTTAGAACAAAAAAGCATATACGCCGGGTTTCTTATAACCAAAAAATTTGCTAACAACCAAAAAAAGGGGCGACTAACAGGCAAAAAAGGGGCGACTAACAAGCCAACAGAGGGGCGACCCTCATCATTCCAAGTGATGTAGAGCCAGGACACAATTTTCCTGGGTGATAGTACCATCATCACTCCAGGTGATGCAGCCAGGGGGCGGTTATAAGACTCAGTGATAGTGGTGGCTCGCGCGCTCCCACACACGTAAACCATTAGCATATTTCAAAAACTAATATAGGAGCTAAAAATAAAATAAATCTTGACAAATCAACCAAAACAGCATATAATTGAAAACAATATGAAAATACTTCTCATACTGCTCATGTTAGGTCCCCTTCACGCCAAAGCTGACGAGTTGTACTGTCTGGCCCAAAACGTGTACTTTGAAGCCCGCTCGGAAAGCCTAGCAGGTAAGTATGCAGTTTCAGATGTTGTCCTGAATAGAGTACGTTCCTCTCGATTTCCAAACACTGTTTGTAAGGTCGTTCATTATAAATGTCATTTTAGCTGGTACTGTGATGGAAAGAGCGATAACCCCGTAGCGAGTTCAGCAGCTTGGAAAGACTCGGTAAAGGTAGCCAAGAATATACTCTTTCAGAAAAAATTTTTAGGTATTACGGAAGGAGCCACGCATTACCACGCCACTTATGTATATCCTAGCTGGGCTTCAAAACTCCGTCCGAAAGGACAAATAGGAAACCATATATTTTATGAGGAAAAGTAATTGAAAATCTTAGTAGCATGTGAGTTCTCAGGTACTGTGAGAGACTGCTTTCTCGCAATGGGACACGACGCAATGTCTTGTGATATCCTAGATACGAGCGTACCGGGGCCTCACTACAAAGGTGACGTAAGAGATGTATTGAAAGACGACTGGGATATGATGATAGCGCATCCTCCCTGCACCTATCTATCTACAAGTGGACTACATTGGAATAATAAAAACCCAGAACGTGCTTTACTCACGGAAGAGGCTCTTGACTTTATTAGCCTACTTTGGAATGTTTCCATTCCTCGTGTTTGCATTGAGAACCCTGTAGGCTGTATTAACACTCGACTTGCCTTTATGCCAAAGCCTCAGTATGTACAGCCGTATCAATTCGGTGAAGATGCTTCAAAGAAAACTGGACTATGGCTACGAGGCTTAGAACCACTCGTAGGGGAAGAATATGTGGAGCCTCGCTACGTAAATGGTAAGCCTAGATGGGCGAACCAATCAGATGCAGGGCAGAGTAAAATGGGAGGAGGCGGTGGACGAGGCCAGAAAAGAGCTATAACATACTTTGGTATTGCAGCAGCGATGGCATTGCAATGGAGCATAGAAAAATAATTCTTGACAAGGTACCTCTTTGAAAGTATAATTGGAGGAATTAAGGATACCAGTCTTATTAGAGGAGAGATTATGTGGACAACCTATAAAGAACTTTATGAAGTTAGACTACTCACTAGTGAAGACCGTCCTATAATAATGGAAATTTTTCAGAATGACGAAGCGGCCGTAGATAGAGTTTTTACAGGCTGGAATCATTATAACAGAAATGTTCTCGTTCGTAGAAAGTCAGACGAAAGAATAGTAGCCTGGAGAGAATCAAACACAGTTGAAAATGCTGATGGCTCTAAAGTCTGGTATGTAGGAGCTAGAGCAATGCATCCTGATTTTAGAGATGGCGGGGTTACTCTCAGAGCTGTAGCTGAAGAGGCTATATATTATGTATTTCATACTTGGGGCGCAAAAGTAATTTATGTTCCCGTTCTTAGAGCAAAGAATGATAAGGGCGTTCGATATAACTGGGAAGCAGCTGTGCCTTCTGTATCTACCTATACAGAGCAAAACGATAACTATGGTTTTGTAGAAATTACTAAAGAGCAGTATCTTGGCAGCGTATAGTTTTACACTAACGCTACTTACTTCAGGAGGCTCCGTAACTGGGCCTACTGTAGTTTCCGGTGACACTATCACTCTTACCGTGGCTCTTAGCGGTAATACTGGGGATGCTACGCCTAGTAACCCTTCAGGTTGTGTTGCTTATACTGTACCCTTAAATACTGCTACCCCTGGTGCTATTACTACTTTTTCAGGTAGCAGTTACTCTGTAACTTATTCTTATACTGACGCCAATACTACCGTATACAGTAGAACAATTACAGGTACTGTAAGTGGTACTCCTCCTACCGATACCACTCCGGATGTTTTTACATTTACGGATGTAACAAACGCAGCCCTTTCTACGCTTCAAACCTCTAACTTAATTACCATAAGTGGAATGAGCACGGGGGCTAGTGCAACCGTTACTGTAAGCGGAGGTACTTATAGTAAAAATGGAGGAGCCTATACTTCTTCAGCGGGAACAGCAGTTAATGGCGATACCTTTAGGGTACAGCATACTTCTTCAGCCAATTTTATTACTGCTACAAATACGACTCTTACAGTTGGAGGCGTGTCCGATACTTTTACGTCTACTACTCAAGACTTTGCGGGTGCTACATATTATGTAGATGCAAATGTCGAGGACGAGTCTGAGTCTCCAGCTTTCCTAATCTTGACTATTGGCGGCACCGGCGTTGGAAATCCAAAACTTTTAAATGCTGGTGACCGTGTTGGGTTTAGGTACGTTTCTAACCCCGGAGGAGCAACAGTTAGAGCTTCTTCATTTGATGCTACTCACTGGACGGACACAAGCCTTCTTACTCTTACTACGTCGTACCAGTATAAATATGCAAAAGCAGGAATCCCAGTAGATATAGTGGATTTTGTTAGCGTTGCAGCAAGCAAGTCAGGTTATATTTCAAATACTAAAACCACTTCCTTTATGGGGAACTCTTTACAGCCAGATTTAACCATCTCGCTTGACGAGAGCACCTATGAAATTTCTGGAACCGCTACTTCTCACACAATTATTATTTCAGAAACAGCTCCAAATACAAACTCTGCAATTACTGAGTATCGCGTAAGAGATTCAGTTACTACTCATGAAAGCCGCACAGGTCCTGGGGCTCTTACAGTTACAGATGTTCCTTCAAGCGATGGCTTTCCGAAAACCTATACTATTGAAGCAAGAATCACAACAGCTAATGGAGGCTCAGGACTTTTCTCTTTTGTCACATTTTACGATGTAATTGCTACAACTGCAGCAACTGCAAATGACCCTACGATTAGTAACTACGGATTTGCAATTTACGACCACAATGGCACTGCAATTACAAGTTTTGATGGAGGACATTCAACTCTGCGAGAACTTTTTGTAAGTTCTGTAACTGCATTGAGTAATACAGGCACAACGGACATAAATACAGGGCTGTCAGGAATAACAACAAGCAACTGTGTAATTATGGTAGAAGGAATAAGTGCAAGTGGGGCGGAGTCCGCTATTGAAGTAGCCGCAACATTTGTAGGCACTAATCCAGTTTTTGTAAGATTAGCAAGAGTAGTTATGTCTGGCCAGTCTGTAAAAGTAACAGTTTCTCAGTACGCGGGAGATACTATTGGCGCTTTAGATTCTTATGGATTTCAAGTACTAAATGGAAATAGTACTACAGTTATTGATGAAAACTCCGTTGTGTATGGGGTAAAGGAAGTTATTGCATTAAATCCTGCACTTAGTACACAAACCTTGTATCAGAATGCTGAGACTTATTTTTTATACGTAGAGCTTACACAAGGAACTTACCCTGCTTCAGGAGGATTGCCAATACCTGCAATTTCTTCCTCAAAGTCTGTGTATTTGATGCCCCCAACACTTTTAGGCCCAAAGCACCCAGATGGGTCTTATAAAACCGTGCTGTGCTATATTCCTGCAGGAGGAGTGATTAATGGTAATTACAATCTTGCAATGCTTGTTGCTTCTGACAATGCAATCCCTTCTTACTTTGGAGGTGTAGTACCTACTTATGGTGTTCGAGTTTTTAATAGTGCCGGAAGTCTAATTTGGGATAGTGGGTGGAGACAAGCAATTGTAAATAATATTATACCCGCAAACCAATTTACACTAGGAGTAAACCAGCTTGGTACTTATGATGTAAGTACTGGCTTCGATGGAGTAGTTGGCCCTAGTAATGGAGGAAGCTCCCCTTACCCAGACGTTCCTTATGACATGCAGAGTTATGGTCAAGTAAAAAGTATTGGGAGCTTAAACGATATGGACCCTGCAAATACTTATCTTGCAGGCTCTAGCCTGTCAGGGTATGTTTCATACTATGCAGGATTTTGGCGAGATGGTGAATCGAATAGAGAAGGATATGCTGGGGGCGGAAGGCATAGGCCTGGTATAAGAATAAATAATTTTAATTCTGCAAATATAACGATGTATAGATTTAGTGGAGGTTCTCAGCCCCCGACAGATGATGAGGCTACCGACCGGGACCCAAAAAGTCATCACCCTGAAGGAAACTTTGTTTTGTTTAGGATAGTATAATAACCCACCCGTAGCTTAGACCTAAGAAAAATAATTCTTGACAAGGTACCTCTTTGGAAGTATAATCATAACCATGTCGAAAAAACCAATTTGTATTAAAGGATAATTACTATGTCAAAAGAGCTAACTACAATTTCTCCTGAAGGATTAGATATTGCAAACAGCTACTTACAGTTTGGAAATATAAGAGCTGTATCAGAGTACTTACAAGTACCTGAAAGTAATGTCGTAGAAATACTAAATAAGAGAGAAGTAAAGAAATATATTGATACTATATACCTTGACATGGGTTATAGAAATAAAAACAATATAGGGGCCTTACTAGACGAAATGATCGCATCTAAACTGGAAGAAGCTCATGAGAGTGGTGTATACTCTAGCAAAGATTTAGCTGATCTATTAATGATGGCGCACAAGATGCGCATGGATGAGATAAAGGCCCAGGCTGAAATTATAAAAGCCGAAGGTACTAATATCAAGAACCAGACGAATGTTCAGATAAATGAGGCAGTGCCTTTTGGACAGGGAAACTATGGTAAGTTAATGGAGAAACTCCTAAATGGTAGCGCCGACTGATGAAAAAGTACGAAATATGCAAGCAGAGCTTCACGCACATGAAACCCAGTGTGCAGAAAGGTGGATAAGCTGCTTTGACCGTCTCGGTAAGCTAGAATCTTCTTTAGCCCGCATGGAGTCTCGATTGTTAGGAGTAAGTGGTGCACTTATAATATTCTTAGCCGGCTTAATAGTAACTCTAGCAACCAAACTATAGGAGAATTAAATGGTTTATACAAAACGAAATTTATGGTTTTACAATAACGGGAAAGAGGTATTTACGTTCGCAACAGAAGCAGAGGCTAATGCTGCTTCTGTGGTAGATAATGGCTACGAAGAAAAAGAGCATTATGAAGAAGAAATCAGTTCCGACGAACAAGAAGTTGTATTCGAGAGTGAAATCGGAGGCGAAGAGGAAGTTTAACGTTTATCCAAGTGCTTATGCAAACGGCTGGCTAGTTCGAACATAGAAAGCGAGCAGCAGGGAATCCTGGAGGAAAGCCGAGAAATGTTTCTACAATTTCTCGTAAGAGACAAAGACGTGCCCGTAAGAAAGGTTAAAAGCGGATATAAGTGGGGTAAGTCCGGAAAGATTTATCCAACCAAAAAGCAAGCTGAAAAACAAGCTCAAGCTATCTACGCAAGTGGATACAAGAAGAAAAAACGTGGCAGCAAGAAAAAGCGTTAGGAAAAAAGACTCTCGACTAAAAAGAGCAGGCGTTGCGGGGTTTAATAAACCGAAGCGTACTCCAGGACACGCAAAGAAGTCTCATATAGTTGTAGCGAAGGTAGGAACTAAGATTAAAACAATCCGCTTCGGGCAGCAAGGCGCTAAAACAGCAGGGGCTCCAAAAGCAGGAGAGTCTGCTGCAATGAAAGCTAAACGTGCTTCGTTTAAAGCTCGCCACGCAAAGAATATTGCAAAAGGCAAGATGTCCGCAGCGTATTGGGCAGATAAGGTCAAATGGTAGCAGCGTTTACGCAAAGGAATCTTTAGGAAAACTTAAAAATGATTCTACACTCAAAAAATTGCAACAAGGAGAAGTATAATGGCCGTAGAAATAGATTCAAAATTAATTATAGCAAACCAACAATCAACTACGCCTGATCGTGTAAATACTTTTGCTCCTGTTCGTAATGATGGAACTCCGGTAAAAAGAGATAATTTTTTATATGTAGGCGAGTACACTTCTAAAAATAGATTAAAAGTTTCTGATTATGAAACACTATTTTTTAATACATTTCAATACGGTATTGAAACAGACATTTGGGATACAGAAACAACAGGCACCTCTAGCGCAGCCTGGGACGGAGAGACAAATCAGATTTTATTAAGCGTTGGTGGAACTGCCGGTGATAAAGTTATTCGACAAACTAAAAATGTACAAAAATATGTTCCAGGGCGCGCAAGTACTATTAGTTTTGCTGTTACTTTGAAAGCCCCTGTAGAAGGCATTCGTAAAAGATTTGGAATGTTTGATACAGAATTTAATGGTTTTTGGTTTGAAGATAGCGGAGTATGGGTTGACGGAATTCCTCAATATAATTGTGTAGTATCAAACGGAGGCACTCCTATTGTAGTTTCTCGAAGCAATTGGAATGGAGATAAATTAGACGGAACAGGAGTAAGTGGTATAGTAGCAGACCCTACTAAAATCCAACTTATTAATGTCTCTTATGAATGGTATGGTGCTGGAGAAGTACGTTTTGGTTTTGTTGTTGATGGCTACGAGTATATAGTTCATAGTCATCAAAATGCAAATAGACATACACTTCCTTGGGCACAAACACCTTTTTTACCTATTCGAATGGAACTAGAAGCCCTATCTACTGTAGTGGGAGGTCCTTTTACTATGGTACAAGGCTCTAATAGTCTTATTTCCGAAGGTTCGATAAGCTCAAAAGGTGTTGCTCAAAATATTACTAGCCCTATTACAGGCACTACAATGACTACTGCAAATACTTGGTATCCTGTGATTAGTTTACGATTAAAAACGAGCACTTTGAACGGTATAGCACTTTTAGATAATTTCCAAGTAGCAACTATTGATAATACTAATATATTTTATAGACTTGTAAGAAATGCAGACTTAGGAGTAACGGGTGCTAATGGTTGGTTAGATATGCCAGATTCAAATGCATTTACACAATATCAAACTTATACTGCACCAGGAGCAGTTATACCAGCCAATCAAGGAGTTGCTATATACAGCGGATTTGTTGTCACTGGGGGTGGAGGGGCTGCTATTAACTTAAGTAAAGATAGTATTTATCAAATTGGCAGAACGCAATTGGGAACAATCAGTGATACGTACACACTTTTATGTGCTTCCAGTAACGCAAATAAATCCGCTCTTGCATCTTTAACGTGGATTGAGCAAAGGTAAATAATGGCAATTGAAGTAAGTAGACTAGATATAGCTAGTGATATAATTTTAGAGTTACAATCTGAGACAAGGTTTCTTAAGCTCCCAATTCCTCCGTATTTGGATTTATTGGGAGTCCAGCCGCTCCCCTCGCAGATAGCAATTATCAATGCGATTAACAACCCAAAGTATCGTTTCATTTGCGCAGCAGTTTCTCGGCGGCAAGGAAAAACATACATTGCAAATATCATAGGACAACTAGTATCACTAGTGCCTAACTGCAACATCCTCATCATGTCCCCTAACTACGCCTTGTCTCAGATTTCTTTTGATTTACAGAGAAATCTGATAAAACACTTTGACTTAGAAGTTACAAAAGATAATGCAAAAGATAAAGTTATAGAACTTTCAAATGGGTCTAGCATTCGTATGGGTTCTGTTAACCAGGTAGATTCCTGCGTTGGCCGTTCTTACGACCTAATTATATTTGACGAAGCTGCACTCGCAGATGGGAAGGATGCTTTCAATGTAGCGCTTCGACCAACTTTGGACAAACCGAATTCAAAAGCTATCTTTATATCAACCCCGCGGGGTCGCAACAACTGGTTCTCCGAGTTCTACTATAGAGGGCATTCTGAGGAGTTTCCTGAGTGGGCTTCAATAAGAGCAACCTATAGAGATAACCCGCGTATGTCGGAAAGTGATATTAGAGAAGCGCGTAAATCTATGTCAGACGCAGAATTCCGACAGGAATAT
>Ga0208160_1000688_pt1 | contig 15440 bp, 20 predicted proteins | sample CB_VirMetaG_FD_184536 | JGI IMG/M metagenome (GOLD analysis project Ga0208160, IMG submission 184536) | Freshwater to marine saline gradient viral communities from Chesapeake Bay - CB_1504_1 Viral MetaG (SPAdes) (version 4) | ecosystem: Environmental > Aquatic > Marine > Coastal | place: USA... | reverse complement strand
AGATACAGAATCAGTGGAAGAAAATATTAAGATCAAACCGTGGGATCTTAATATCGGCAGAGGAGCATGGTCAGATGAAGATACCGAAACACAAAAAGAAATCGAATCCTATCGCCAAAGATTTGATGACGAGTAAGTACAAGCCGAGAGCCTTACCGGATAAGAAGAAAGAGCAGAAGAAGGTAGGGTATCCTGGCAAAGATAAGGAGATAGGTTGATGAAGCAGGTCATAGATCAGATCGAGGAGCAAACCGGATGAAGCATGACGTAATCTACGGCGACTTAGAGGGTATGGTTCTTGATGATATCTACGAGACCTATCCCAATATAGAGTCAGAGGATTGGTGCGGTCGGATTGATATGTTCTGGGAGGATAGACTAGATGATACAGGATCTTCTCAATGATGTGATCTTGAAGGACGGGGAAACCCTGAGACTGAACTGTCCATCCTGCGGTGGGTACAAGACATTCACGATCACGAAGCTGTCCGGGTCTACAGTCTGGAACTGTTACAAGGCATCGTGTAATCTTAAGGGAGGCAAGGGTTCAACCTATTCTCTCAAGGCATACCAAGGGTTACGCAATACGGAACCTGTCGATCTTGTATTCGACTTGCCTCACTCGTTCACTCTGGATATACCAGACCATATGATTAAGTACCTGGAAAAGAACAATGTTCTCAAGGCATGGCGTCAGGGATTGGTAGATCTATACCACGATGTGTCTCAGGACCGGGCTGTATTCCTGATCAAGAAAGATGGTAAGTCTGTAGATGCTGTAGGTAGAGCACTCAAGTACGGTATGAAGTGGCTCAGGTATGGTAAGAGTGCCGAACCGTTCGTGGTTAAGACTGACCCGAACCATGTTATCCTGGTGGAAGATGCAGCCTCAGCCTGTGCGGTATCTGAATACGGGACTGGCATAGCCCTGCTGGGTACAAGCCTTACCTATCGTGTCTTAGAGGTTGTTACGAAATACAAATCAGTTACCGTAGCCTTGGATCGGGATGCGTTCAACAAGTCTTTAGCCTTTACACGGAGGCTCCGACAGTATATGGTAGCCAATGCCAAGCTGCTTCGGGAAGATCCGAAGGTTTACCCTAAAGGAGTTATTGAGTGAGCGATAACACGAACAATCTCTTGCTCGGTCTGTTTCTTAAATACGATTTCTGGGAGAGCAATCATCTGCTTATCGGGGATCAGTATTTCCAGGACGAGAGCAAGCGTATCTATTCTATAATCTCAGAGGCGCATAGCAAATACAAGAGGGATCTAACTATCAACGAGGTTGAGGCTTTGTTGATGGCTAAGTATCCTCTGCTTACTTCCGCTCAGAAGTCTCTGTATATTAACCTGCTTCGGGATATCAAGCCGGTTATCGGTGGCGATGTAGCAGAAGAAGTTATCCGAGCGTCTTTCCGGGAACATATCGGGGAGACCATAGCCCAGTTAGGTATGAACCTAATCGAAGGTAACGAGACCGATCTATCCAAGGTCAAGGAACTGGTAGAGAAGTATGAGGGCGGGTTTATCCCTGATAAAGAACTAGAGGTTCTGTCCAACGAGTTCGAAGATATCCTGGAGTACGCTAACGATAAGCTACCGTGGAAGTTTAACCTCGCCGGGTTGAACAGATTGATCCCTGGTATCGGACCGGGTAACTTCGGTATCCTGTTCGCTCTAGTAGAGTCAGGTAAGTCCGCATTCAACATCTCTATATGCTTTGGTCCTGATGGATTTGCTGAACAGGGTGCCCGAGTATTGTATGTAGCTAATGAAGAACCTGCTGAGGCTACTCGGTTCCGGGCAGTCATGTCCAACACGGGGTTCTCTGAGGATCGTTTGCTACAGAATAAACATGCCGCCAGGGATATGTGGAGAAGGGTCAAGGATAACGTATTGTTCCATGAGACAACCGAGATCCGTCAGCTAGAGGCTTTGGTCAAGAAGTACAAGCCTGATATCGTTGTGGTAGATCAGATGGATAAACTTAATATCAATGGATCATTCGCCCGTGACGATCTTAAGCTGTCAGAGATCTATCGTCGTGGTCGGGAGATCGCTAAGAAGAATCAGTGCTCTGTCATTGCTGTAACCCAAGCTGATGCCAGTGCTGATGGTCGGACCAGTCTCCGGTTCACACAGATGTCCGGTAGCAAGATCGGTAAACCTGCCGAGGCTGATTATGTTCTTGGTCTCGGTAAGGAATCAACCGAGAATGGATCTGATAACTTCCTACGATACTTAACTGTATCCAAGAACAAGATCGGAGGTAAGCATGGTCGGTGTATCATCACGATCCAGCCAGAAGTATCTCGGTATCGGGATTAAGATTTCTCTTGACTTTTCAGAAACCGTATGGTACTACGTACTTCGTTATGTACGAAGCCGCAAAGCGTAGTACGGAACGTGGTTTGTTGTGACAGGTGTATCTATCTATTTTGTAATCTATAGAAAGGTTAGGTAAGGTATGGCTAAGGGTAAGAGATCATCAGGTAAGCATTATACTTCTAAAGGTCAGAGACCTAACACTAACAGGAACCTGCTAAAGTCTGTGCGTAAAGATGTCAGTCCATTAACAAGAGCTATCTATAAGCTAGAAGCACAAGGTAAAGTCAAGAAAGGGCCTAGCCAATCCGGTCCCTAATATACATAGCCATAAGGAATATCGTGAAGAATCATATACTTAATAGAATGCGTGATGCAGCCTATGCCGTTGCCTTATCAGGCCAGGGTGTCGGACCACGATATGCCTTCCGACATGGTGCTGTATTGTTTGACCGGTCAGGTAAGATCTTATCAGCTAAGTCTAACAGTCTTAAGACCCATCCTAAGCTGGCTAAGTTCACTGACTATCCGTATCTCCATGCTGAGTCTGCGTGTATCATTGGTCACGGTATGGATAACTGTGATGGCCTTAGTCTCCTGGTTCTAAGAGTGTTGAAGAATGATCAGGTCAGCCTATCTAAGCCTTGTGTTATCTGTCAGAGAGTGATAGAAGATGCAGGACTAAAGAGTGTGTATTATACCGATGTCAATGGAATGGTTAAGAGGTTGTGATGTACGATCTAGTTGTTGACTTGGAGGTAGACGTACATGGAGACAGGTCAGATCCAACACCATACAACAACCAGAATATTCTATCCGGTATCGGTTATCTCCGTATCGGGCTGGACACTGACCCTATCTGTGTATTCCCTGACAACCCTGATGGCATAGATACATTCCGTTCTATCCTTAAAGATGCTCGGTGTGTTATCGCACACAATGCCAAGTTCGATATGTCCTGGTTGCGTGAGACCGGCTTTGATACAGATGCTAAGTTGATCGATACTATGATCAACCAGTATGTGCTTAATAGAGGTCAGCGTGGCCCTCTTTCCCTATCAGCACTAGCAGAAATATACGGTGTTACAAGGAAGCTGGACTCCCTTAGCCAAGCACTAGATGCTGGTCAGAATTACTCAGATCTAGATAAGGAAACTCAGGTAGCGTATCTGTCTGCTGACGTACTTGCCACCGCTGAGATCTATCAGAAGCAGACTAAGATACTTCAGGACGAGGACAGCAAATCTCTTGTCCCTATTAGGGATCTGATGTGTGAGTTCTGTTCTGTCTTGACTGATATCGAGCGGTCTGGTATGGCTGTTGACCTTGACGCATTGAACAAGGTGGATCAGGACTATCAGAAAGAGCAGGAAGAACTAACTCAGTTTCTGACCAAGTACACCAGCCATCTCATGGGTGATACTCCGGTTAACCTCGGTTCACCAGAACAGATGTCCGAGGTTATCTATTCGTGTAAGCTGACGAACAAGGCGCTCTGGAAAGATATTATGAATATCGGTACGGATGCACGAGGTAAGCCTAAGCGTCGCCCACACATGTCCCTGGTGGAGTTTAAGGATGCACTAAAGCGGTGCTTCAAACGATCCTATAAGACCAAGGCTATCCAATGTCCTTCTTGCCAGGGCCGTGGGTCATTCTATAAAACCAAGAAAAGCGGAGAACGGTTTAAGAATCCTACTAAGTGCTCGGGTTGTGAGGGGTCAGGCTTTATCTATACAGATACCAAGCAACGTGCTGGGTTGAATGTGTCACCCTCGGTTACACTAGCAGCGTCAGGTGGATTCAAGACTGACAAGATCACTCTGTCTTCTCTATTGAACAAGACAGATAATCCAGAAGCTAAGAAGTTCCTTGAGTCTATCATCCGACTGTCAGCGATTGATACGTATCGCTCGTCTTTTATTGAAGGTATCAGGAAAGGAATAAAGAGTGACGGTCTTCTTCACGCTAACTTTAATCAGTGTATTACTGCTACTGGCCGCTTAAGTAGTAGCAATCCCAACCTACAGAACTTCCCTAAAGGTAAACTGTTCCCTGTTCGTAAGGCATTCGTCAGCCGATTCGATGGTGGTCAGCTTATCGAGATTGATTATTCTCAGCTAGAGTTCCGGGTGGCTGGTATCCTTGCCAGAGATCCCAAGATAAAGCAGGAGGTGGAGTCAGGGTTTGATGTACATGCTTACACTGCTAAGGTATTAACAGATAACGGTGAGCCGACAGAACGTGGTCCAGCCAAAGCGTCTACATTCCGCCCGCTGTACGGTGGTACGACAGGTACGCCAGCACAGATGTCTTACTTCCGGGAGTTCTTCGACAAGTATCAAGGAGTGTTTCAATGGCATATTGAACTACAGGATCAGGCTATTCGTACTGAACGGGTTGTTACAGCAACAGGTAGACAGTTTGAGTTCCCCGGCGTACACCGCACCCGGCATGGTACAGCTAGTGCCAAGACTCAGATCGTTAATTATCCGGTTCAGTCTGTAGCTACAGCGGAGATAGTCCCGCTCGGGGTGATCATCCTGCATAAAACCCTAATACGGATGCAGCTTAAAAGCCTAGTGATCAACACGGTCCATGATAGTGTGCTGGTTGATACTCACCCCGACGAAATCGATATCATTAAGCAGGTTGGACCTCGGTGTCTGCTTGATGCACAACAGGAAGCGACTGATAGATTCGGTATAGATCCCTTCATACCCCTGGCGGTCGAGATGTCTAAAGGAAAAAACTGGATGGAGCAAGAAGATTTCTCTTGACTTTTAGAAACTATAGGGTTATATATACCCTCATTAGCAACGCGAGGATAATATGTACGACATGATGCACGATGAAGACGAAGATTGTATCAACCTGTCAATCAATTTAAGTTCAGGTAATACTACTTACCGGACGGTAAACATTTCCTCTAGCCACCCTTACGATGAAACTTGGCCTGTTCTAGTCGAACAGTTTATCAAGGCACTCAATGCCTATGGGTTTATTATTAAAGGGACTAACGAGTTAGTTATCGATACTTACGGAAGTGTATCCCGCCTCAAAATTAGTGAAGGACATACTTATGAATAATCTAGCTATCATTGCTGACTCCGGTGACTTCACCCAGCTTTACACCGCCACTAACCCGGTTGGTCCTAGCATCGCCCGTCTTCGGATTAACCGAGATTCCTCTATCGAGGGGTCTGACGGTAGTCTACTGACTGTACCCGCGCCGTCTCTTGCTCTCCGAAACACAGACGATTCAGAGATCTATTCTAACGACTGCTATATCCGGGTCTATTTCGACACTATGCAGACCGCAGTGTTCGATTCTGACAAGGAGGAATACACTAACATGTCCTCACATTTCCGTGATTTTAGTAAGCCAGCCCTGGATTGGCACGGCGGAGATAAATGTGGCTGGGTTCCTTCTAGGGTGCGTGAGAAGCTGAAGGTAGAAGACCCGACTGCTTACGCCGCCGCCAGTAAGGTCAAGCTGTACCGACATGTATACGGTATAGTTCGTATGGTTGGCGCTGTCAATCCAGAGACCGGTGATACTAAGGACGTAGAGAACGTACCGTTCCGGCTGCGTCTTGGTCCGTCTAACTTCATGGAAGTTGGTAGTGTGATCGGCGGTATGCTTAAGCAAGGCGTTAACCCTGGTTCTGTTGAGCTTAAGGTTGACTACGAACTTAAGAAGCGTGGTTCTAACAAGTGGTTTAACCTTAAGTACAAGCCGATTATGACCAACATTATTGAACTTGACAGTGACTACAATATGCTGCTTACCGACTTCGCTGAACTGGTTAAGTACGAGAACAACCAGATCCTAGAGAAGATGCGGGAGAATGCTAGTGAGGCCGTTGACGAGTTCGACGACGTTCTAGAGGCATAACCGGTGCTTAGTTCTAAGCATCCTTTGCAGGAAAAGATCGACGGGTTCCTTAGCGGGAACCCCGAGATCCCTCAAGAGGTACTGGCTCAGACCTCCCAACAGTTTGCGGAGAAACTAGAAAGGTTTAACGAGACCAGAGGACCGAAGAAAGGTCTACCTTCTTTATCACAAATCGGTAAACCGTTCTGTCAGTTACACGCTGAGAAGATCGATATGGCTAAGACCCCGGAGCTTCCTAGTTTTAAGATCAAGATGACCTACGGAGATATGACTGAGGTTATCGCTGTTGCTATCCTTAAGTCTGCCGGTGTTGATATCGTAGCCTTGAATCAGAAGACCCGGCTTGAGACACCATCAGGAGATCTTAACGGAGAGTTCGACCTGATGATTAATGTCGATGGCGAACTGTCTATGTGGGATATCAAGAGCGCATCTAAGTTTGCCTTTGAACGTAAGTTCTCGTCCTACAAATATCTAAAGGAAGGTGATTCATTCGGTTACGTGGATCAGCTATGGGGATATACCTTAGCGGAACGTGTCAAGTATCCTGATCTAAAGATCGGTGGTTGGATCGTGATCAGCAAAGAGACCGGCGAGATGCTGGTATGTCCTGCTGATCCAGACGATGAAGATGAATACCGAAGGAAGATCAAGGCTACAATGGAACGGTTCCTGGAAGCTGATGACACCAACTTCAAGAGAGAGTTCCCTGATGTACCGGAGACTTTCTATAAGAAACCAACAGGCAATAGGAAGTTAGGGGTTACATGTTCTTATTGCAGTTTTAAGTTCTCGTGCTGGGAAAACTTAGAGTACCGGCCTAAAGCAAAGTCGAAAGCTAGAGATGCCTACGAATACTACACCTTCTACCAAGAAGAAGAAGATATCCGTAGCGTCGGCTAAGGCTAAAGGCCGGAGGCTACAGCAATGGGTCAGAGATTTCTTAAGGTCAAACCTGCCAGGAGTTGAGGACGATGACATTACTTCAACTCCTGGTGGCGTTAATGGTCCTGATATTGGCCTTAGTCCTCTGGCCCGTCGCGCATTCCCTTGGACCATTGAGTGTAAGGCACGAGCTAGAGTTGGATTGTACGATGCCTTAGAACAGGCTGAGTCTAATCTGATTGACAATACCAGACCAGTAGCTATATATAAGCAAGATCGTAAAGAGCCTATAGCCGTTTTGTACGCAAAAGATTTCTTGGAGTTAACTACATGTCAGAAAAAACAAACGAAGAAATGAGTTCCCTTATTAAGATTCCTAACAATACGTTTGGGATCTTTGTATCTTGTGAGCCGGGGACACAGAACATCATGCTGCAATCGTTTGAGTTCGTAGATGACTCGATCGGCGGCACAAAAGAATATGATGCTATGGCTGTTCTGTCTACTCAGATCGTCGATCTTATCAGTCAGCTCATCGATTCCTTCGTGGAAGAAGTGGACGAAGACTTTACTAAGTCCGGGTTTGATGACGGTGATCGATCCGGGCTACCATTTCCCGAACTTAATACGGTGAATTAATATGGATCGCTGTAAGATTATTCTTGAGGCTAATGATCTTATCACGAGTGACCGGGCTAAGGATTACGGGGATGCTCACCAGAATTTCTTAAACATCTCCAAAGGTTGGTCAGTTATCTTCGGTGTTAATGTAGCACCTGAGAAAGTAGCACTGGCTATGGATTGGGTAAAAACTTGTAGACTTATCACCAGCCCGGAACACATGGATAGTTGGATTGATAAGGTTGGTTATTCCGCACTCGGCGGTGAAGTTGCTCTCAGAGAGGATTAAGCAAATGACTATGATTGATGAGATTACTAAACTAGAAGAAGAGATCGAGCGGCGTAAAGCTAAGATTAAGTCTATCAAAGAGGACGGTCGAAGCGAGATGTTGAATACTATTTCAGAAGCACGCGAGGAATACCGTGAGGCAGCAGCTAATCTAAGTGGTCTGATCGCTGAGTATCAAAAGATGTACCCGGCTTCGCTTCCGCTTACGTATCCTGATCTTCTCCGAGGCACAAAGTTTCGGCTATGAAGTCTAGGGTACAGATCTTATTAGAGATTGACTCGGAGGCTACCTGGATTCCCTCGGATGGTGCGTCCGGTGTAGCCAACGAATTAGAAGATATGATTACGGGTGCCTTAGAACAGTGCATCGACGGGTTAACAGTCAATAAAATCAGGGTTTTAGTTAATGAGCAGTTTTAAATCTAATGCTAATCCGATGTTCCGTTCAAGGTTCTCGGAAGATATTTTTAATCTTAAGTATTCCCATCCCGGTGCGGATACTTGGGAGGAACTATCGCATACCCTGATAGAGGATGTGTGCGGGGATCTACGCAGTGGTGAGCGAGACCTGATCACCAGGGATGAAAAGGCCCAGCTTAAGAAGTATATCCGTGATCTTAAGTTTGTCCCTGGTGGTCGATATCTGTACTACGCTGGACGGAAGAATCGATACTATAACAACTGCTTCCTGCTTAAAGCTGAGGAGGATACCAGAGAGGATTGGGCTAACCTGTCTTGGAAGTCCGAGTCATGCCTGATGACCGGTGGTGGAATTGGTGTAGACTACAGTGTATACCGCCAGTCAGGCCGTATCTTGCAAGGTACAGGTGGTGTAGCATCAGGCCCTATTCCTAAAATGCAGATGATCAACGAAATCGGTCGCCGGGTTATGCAGGGCGGGTCTCGTAGGTCTGCTATCTATGCCTCCCTTGGTTGGGATCATGGTGATGTAAACGACTTCCTAACCGCCAAGGATTGGGATCGGATGCCTGTAGGTAATACCGGTCTCTCGTTGAAGCAAATTAAAGAGCAGGACTTTAACTTCCCTGCACCGCTAGACATGACTAACATCAGCGTCAATTATAATACGGATTGGCTGTTGAAGTATTGGGAAACCGGGGATGTAGGCGAAGTATTTAAGCATAATGTTCGACAGGCTCTGCGTACTGCTGAACCAGGGTTCTCTTTTAACTTCTTTGAAGATGAGTCTGACACCCTTCGGAACGCATGTACAGAGGTGGTTAGTTCTGATGATAGTGATGTCTGTAATCTGGGTAGTATTAACCTGGGGCGGATTGAATCTGTAAAAGAGTTCAGCGATATTGTTGAGCTTGCAACTAAGTTCCTGATCTGCGGTACGCTACGGGCTGACCTGCCTTACGCCAAGGTGTATGAGACTCGGGAAAAGAACCGACGCCTTGGTCTAGGTATCATGGGTCTACATGAGTGGCTGATTCAACGTGGGTCTACTTATGAAGTAACTCCTGAACTGCACCGCTGGCTATCTATCTACAAAGGTGTGTCTGATAAAGTATCTAAGGAATTTGCTGATAGTCTATCGGTGTCACGGCCTGTAGCTAACCGGGCTATTGCACCGACAGGTTCTATTGGTATCCTGGCTGGTACAACAACAGGTGTTGAGCCACTATTTGCTGTTGCTTATAAGCGCCGGTATCTGACGAACGGTACCAAGTGGAAGTATCAGTATGTGGTTGATAGTGCAGCACAGGAATTAATTGATATCTATGGAGCGGACCCTGAGAATATTGAGAGTGCTCTGGATCTTTCTGATAACTATGAACAACGTATCAAGTTCCAGGCTGACGTACAGGACTATGTGGATATGTCCATCAGTTCTACAATCAACCTGCCATCCTGGGGATCAAAACTAAACAATGAAGACACTGTGGACAAGTTTGCTAACACTCTTGCCAAGTATGCCCACAGACTGCGCGGCTTTACTTGTTATCCTGACGGGGCTAGAGGTGGTCAACCTCTTACAGTAGTACCATATAAGGAAGCAGTAGACAAACTGGGTACTGAGTTTGAGGAACACGTGGAGACTCACGATATTTGTGATATCTCTCAGACCGGAGGCAGTTGCGGTGTCTAAGAAAGCGAGGGTCACACTACAGGTAGCTTTCGAAGATGGCAAGATCGGGTTTAAAAAGAATACGGGTAATCCGTTCCACCCTAAATCTGATCTTTACAAAGAATGGGAAAGAGGGTATAACAAAGAATACTTCGATAACCTGAAACGGTTGACAGGTTCAGCCGGTGGCAATTGAGCACCAAGATCTAGGAGCGGGAGAGGGTAAGGTATGTTCGAAGTGTGATACATATCTCCCTCTTTCTGCTTATGCGATGCACTCTGGCGGAAACTTTCTCCGACCGGAATGCCGTAAGTGTAACGCAGAATTAACAGTGGTCAGAAGAAAACTAAGGAAGATCTATGGTATGCCTCCGGAACATTATGTATGTCCTATCTGTAACCAGAATGCAGAACAGGTAAAAGGCAAAGGCAATACTAAGAATGGTCCGTGGGTTATCGATCATTGCCATGAGACCGAGGAGTTCAGAGGATGGCTTTGTCACAAGTGTAATAGAGCACTTGGCGGGTTTGATGATAACAAAGAGATCCTTAAGAGAGCTATCGACTATCTAAGTAGCAGAACTAATTTCAACCGGGTAAACGAGATTTGGCGATGAAGGTAGATAAGATTTCTTCTATGGGTACAGACCTTACTGTAGCTAATGCTGCCAGAGTCAGCTTCGATAAAGAATCAGAGTGGGGTCTTGAGATTTCCGACGATCACAGGTACATTAAAAGGGTTCTAAAGGAAGGTGATAAGCGGCTTATTAATTATCTGGCAAGAAATAATCACTGGACTCCGTTCGGCCACTGTCAGGTAACGCTCAGAGAAACTGTTCCTATCTTTGTAGCACGAGAAAGGTTCAGGCACACCGTCGGGTTTGTCTATAATGAGGTAAGTCGTCGGTATGTGAATGACTCGCCGGAGATCTGGCGACCGTCAGTATGGCGTAGTAAACCGGAAGGGTCTATTAAGCAAGGGTCCGGGGATCAATTTGATGATCAGAACTGGGCCGATGATATGTTTCTCGCCGCTACTATGGAAGCAAAGAAAGCCTATAACCGTTTGATCTTTGCGGGCGTTGCTCCAGAACAGGCTAGGGCAGTCCTGCCACAGGCTATGTATACCAGTTATTATGTGACAGGATCTCTAGCTGCCTGGGCTAGGTTCTCTAATCTCCGTGCTGCGCCTGACGCACAGTATGAGATCCAAGAACTTGCGGAGAAGGTAGGCGAGATTATCCGACCGTTATTTCCAGTATCATGGGAGGCATTGACAGTTGTTACGTAACCTCTTAGGTGTTGGTCTGTTATGCTTAATGCTGACAGCAACACCGTCTAAGGCTGATCCACCAGCGAACTGTGTAGATATCAAATCTGCTGAACGTACTTTGATGATGAACTACGGAGAGAGTAAGATCTTTGTAGGCTTATCGGAGAAAGGTCACCTGATCGTGATCTATTATAGTCAAGCCAACAGGTCGTATAGCGTAGGGTTTGTACACCCGGAATACCCCGACCTTATATGCCCAGAGGATTCAGGTACAGCGATATATAAACTGGATAAATATCAAAAAGCAGATGGCTCATAAACAAACAATAACCCCCGGAAGGAATCAGCCAACCGGGGGTTTATTTTATGCTTAGTTATGTATGTTTGAACTAACGCTTTGTGAATCCGCTACCGAAGTATAGGCCGGTGATAGCAGCGACTAGGTTTGTATCAAGAGGTGTGATAACCAGACCCTGGAACGATACCCATTCAGTGGCTTTCTCAGGACCGAATAGCCAAGTTAGGAACCCGCCCTGCATTTCCAGATAACCAACTGTTACAATCCAAGGGGTATCAGGGTAAACCAACGGGGCTACTTTAGGTAACACGATGATTGAGAAGATAGCGGATAGGGCAATGATTCGTCTAGTCCAGGCGAAGTGAGTATCACGTAGTCCGTATTCCCTGGCAGACTGAGTGATCTTAGCTTCCTCAGTGAGAGCGGCGATATACATCTTGTTCCGCTCATGGGATGCTTTGATACTTTGACCCCAGATAGACATGATACCACCGAGAACTGTTGAGAACAGCAGGGTGAATATCTCCATAGGTAAGCCGGTCATTGTACTCCCCTTCGTGACATATCCTGACGACCGAATCTCTTAAGAGGATCTTGTTCCGCTATAATACCTAGATCAAGAGAACTTGCTAGTGTCCTGTAGAGATCAACCGATGCAGCCAACCTACGTGTATAGTCCTGATTAGCCACGTCCTTCTCATCTTTGTAGGATAGTCTAGGAATCATCTGGCTCATAACCTGATCATCAGACATTGGTGTTGTATCAATGCCTTGGTCAGATAGAGCATTCCTAGCCGCTGTTACTACCCCAGGTGTCGGATCACGGAATAGTTTTAATACTCTCGCGTCGTCTTCCTTGTCGAGACCGGTCTTTAGCCTTTTTACTTCTGTTAAAACAGGATATTCTTGTTCCACCAATTGGTTAGCGATATCTCTAAAGTTGTTAACATTCTTAGCGCCGATTTGATTATAGACTTGCCGTAGTTGATTCGGTATTTTCAAGCTGTTAGAGTTAAAGTAGGCCACCTCTAGTATCCTACGCTTTGTAGCAGGATCAGCATTACGGTATGAGTCAGAACGAATTATAACCATACCTAACTGGTTAGATACCTCACCAAGCATACGGTTCCTGACCAGATCATACTCAGGTACTTCTGAATACGAGTTGAGTCTGTACGGATCAATACCTGCTTTTTCTAGTTCGTTAAGGATTATGTCACTATCACCTCTTGGTGTTGCCCCAAATAGCTGACGGAAAATAGCGCCACGTCCTGTTCGTAGATCACCGCCTGTTGGTGCGGCGGCTTCTGGTACATCTCCGAATACTACATTTTCTAATGGTGTACCCTTAACACCTTCCCTGATGAGACCATCTGCGAAACCTTGGATGGATGCACGTAGATCCAGGTCGTCAGGTAATGCCCATTCCGGAATGACATCTTTCTGTAGTCTGCGATACCTAAAGTCTCGGTCAGATGCGCCGAAGGTCTGCAATGCCTCCCCTACAGGCCGGAAAGGTGTCAGGAATCCACCGCCGAAAGATCCGACAGTGGTACCAATGGTTTCGAAGAATGATTTAGCCGCATCTTCAACACCGGTTTCTTCTGATGCCAGAGCTTCTAGAAACTCTTGTAGAGCAGGAGCAGCCGCACCTCGTCTAGTGGATAACCCGAATAAAATTTCACTAGCATCTTTTACTAACGAGTTCCTCTGAGGTTCACCCTTCGTTGCTCTAGTAACGGTATCGACAAGCAACATATAACCAGACAGAGGGAACAGAGTACGGAGATCGTATTCTTGATCCTGCACCTTGATAGTATGCCATGTGTCACCACCGTAATAGTTATGGAGAAGCCATGCACCACCGTACAACGAGGCCGAACCGGCAGTCTCTACCAGACCTTCTTTAAAACGGTTAAACTCTCTCAATGCAGCACGTTGAGCATCGATGTCAGATACACCGGCCTTTAGAAGAGATCTTAGTTTTAACCCAGACATGGTGGATTTAATTGCCCCACCAAACGCGATCCGGTTAATGGTATATGTAAAACTGTTAGCCATAAAGTTAGCGAACGGTACAATAGTTTTTAGGTAAGGGGAACCTTCTGCCATACGATTCCAACCATCTAGTATGCTCTGAACCCCTCTACCTATAAAGGGGATTTTTTCCGGCGCTCTGCGGTTCTGGTAAGCCATGTCAAAAGCAAACTCAACAGCCTTGGATACCATCTCGTCATTGAGAAGATCAAACCGTTGATAAGAAAACACATCACGGATGTTGGAAATCTTTTTTGTTGAACCATTTGGTAAGGTTACGGTCGGTGCCTCAATAAACCCTCGGTTTACCATCTGGATGTATTGGTTGTTTAGTTCTGTCATAAATGCAGCAGACTTAAACCAACGATCCTGAGCACGGTTCAAAACGTTGACAGCAGTAGCAGCCCTACCTAAATGCTTAAGACTCGGGACTGCTTCAAACTCAGCGGGGATAAGATCATCGAACACCCGGAAGATCTTAAGGTCTACCTCCTCATACATGCTGGCAGCATAACGAGTCAGACGGATAACTTCATCCGGGCTGCTAAAGTTCTTTAATACATCAAGACTGCTACGCTTTAATACATCTTCGGCATTAATAGGATCAAGACCTAGAGATCGTCGTTCCCAGTTAACTAATAAGTTATCCAGTTTTGCACGAGCGACTTCTTCTGGTAGACGGGCGGCAGTACCGAATACGTTACGAACCGTAGTAACAGGCTGAGACACTAGAAGCGAACGCCAGATATCTACGAAAGTATTGGAGAAACTAGGAGCCTTACCGTCTGTTTCTTCAATCTTATTAAGGTTCTTAAGGTATTCCTCTACCTGTTGTCGAGCTGTAGGATTGGCAGTGTCTATAGCTTTACCAGCCTCGATAAGTTGCTTCGGGGCCATCTCAGCTTGTTTCTGTAGAGCTTTACCTAATTGACTCACATCAGCACGGTAAAGTTTACCAAGATCCTCTGACTTGATGCCGTTATCATCGAGGAACTTTTTGAAGTTACCTAACTCATTCTCAGGCATAACATCTACAATTTGTGCTATGCGTTCTGTTGCCTTAAGACGGGGGTCAAAGGAGTCAAATGATATCAAAGGATTTCTCGCCATATTATTTGACGCATAATCCATAGTTAGCGTATTAATCTCTAGGATCTTTTCAGGAGGAAGGGTAAGGTCTAGTTTCTCCACTGATATATCTGGGTCTGTTTGCTTAAGGAACTTACGGCCTTCTTCTATTTTCTTCGGGTCTAAGAATGTTCCGTACTGATTAATATACTGAGTGATCCTACGCTTGGTTTCGGTTTGCGTAGGTGCTTTTAGTTCTGATAGAGGTACCTCAAGAGTGACTGCGCCTCTGTCAAACATATCCTTACGATACTGGGCTGTTCTTTCAACCTTGGTGCCTTCAGGGATGTATTGAACAGTGGCCGTCTTCTTGGTCTCATCAATGGCAAGCACCCGACCGAGTTTATCATACCCGTCCTTCACAGCATCGGGCATTTTCTCGGCGACGACGTAAGTTCCCGCTAATTCTTTCTTGGGATCGATAGGAGCAGCCGCACCACGAATAGTTGGCGGTGTCATAAGAGCTTTTTCTAGGTTATCCAGAGAAGCAAGACGACCCTGGACAGTAGCTTGCTCTGACTCTTGCAACATTCGGGTTGTCTCATCGGCGGACATTTTACCGAGCTTACCCCCGAGAGCACCGATAGCACC